>Ga0070728_10002324_pt1 | contig 24073 bp, 30 predicted proteins | sample tdDd471_FD_66723 | JGI IMG/M metagenome (GOLD analysis project Ga0070728, IMG submission 66723) | Marine sediment microbial communities from the Atlantic coast under amendment with organic carbon and nitrate - tdDd47.1 | ecosystem: Environmental > Aquatic > Marine > Coastal > Sediment | place...
GGTCCCGTAGCACCCGTAGCGCCTGTGGCACCCGTGGCGCCCGTAGCGCCCGTAGCGCCCGTGGCACCCGCAGGTCCCGTAGCACCCGTAGCGCCTGTGGCACCCGTGGCGCCAGTAGCACCAGTAGCACCAGTAGCGCCAGTAGCACCAGTAGCGCCAGTAGCACCAGTAGCGCCAGTAGCACCAGTAGCGCCAGTAGCACCAGTAGCGCCAGTAGCGCCAGTAGCGCCAGTCGGACCCACGGCGCGTTCACACTCGGCGGTCCCGACGATTAGTCCACATTCATTGACCATCAGCGAGTGAGTGCAGTCGATTTGAAATGGACCGTCAACGTCAAAGCGCTGAACCAAACCAACGGTGCCAATCTGCGTGATCGGGTTTGGCGTGGCCTCAATACATCGGCCCGCATACAGATGGGTTACAGTACCGCCCTTCTCACTCGTGATTGGTCGCGCCGCCCACTCGGCTTCGCACTTGCCCTCTCCGTTCACCTTCACCACACAAAGCACCTGGCCCACCTCGGGAGGTAGAGCCTCAAACTGTTGCACGTTGCATAGGTCTTCGAGACACACCTCACACGTGCCCACCTCGGTGATCTGGTGGCACTCGTCGACTGTGACGCGCGCGGGGCAATACGTGCCGGGTGCCGACTCCACGCCCTGCGTAGCAATCTTTCCTGCGCGTGTAATGTACTCTACGGGCTGTCCTTGCTTGTCAAACATGAGGATGCCCTTGCCGGCACACACACGTGTCATAGTGCCGATCTCGAGGTCGTCGCGACTGGCACTGCGCCACTCGTCGCCGTCGAAATGCAACATGTCGCACTTCTGAGGCCACCCTCGGCCATGCTGCGGCGTTGTCATACGAGCCTACAACGACGAAACAATTGGTCCTACAGTATAAAAACGAAAAAATCCACCTGCTCACGCGTTGTGCGTGAACACTGCAATCAAAAAAGAATGGGACTCGTTGTGACACGCGTACCCCCCACAAAATGTGCGACCTACTCTTGGCCGTTGTCGACACGCGCGGTCGACTCGTCCTCGATCCAAGTGTTGCACGAAACCTGGCTACCACGGTACCGCGCAACGACGCACGCATCACCCAGGCGCTCACCGGACCCAGCGACTATGTACAGACACACTCACTCGGACACTGCTGCCTAACACACACCACCCTGTGTCACGACGAACGCATGCTCTCGGCTCGTGACACGGGGGTAGATAGACTAATCGTCGTTTTCGCTCCCGTAACGTGTGATCAACAACACGCTGGGCCGTTGCTGGACACGTTACTACGACAAGGCGCATGGACACTGTTGGCCACCGATTGCTTGCACGCGTGGGTGGAGTACGAGCGCAACGTGTCGACAAACGCAAAGAACGACAAGGGTGGTGACGATCACACCGCCGCCGCCGTGTGCCTGCTGGACGTGAGTCAACTGCACACGCGCACTACGCGACGAGGGGCGCTGTATCGTTATCACACAACCGAAGTCGCGCGTGTCGATTGGCGATCTATTTCCAGCAAACCCCGCGGTACGTGGGCGCCCGTGTACCGATGGCTACATCAAGTGCCCTCGCGTCTCGGGAACACGAGACACCTCGTTGAGCACCGTGTGAAAAGGTACGTGAACGCACCGAGTCGCAGTAGAGATTACGTTGAGGTGATGCCATGTGAAACAGACTTCATCCTGCAGTTGGGCAAGCATCTAACACGCAACGTTGTGCGGTGCAACACAACGCTAGTCGAAGTAGGATACAATGTGGATTACGCAGTGTGCAAAGTAGCCATCGTCGTGCCACTACACGTCGTGGCGCCCGAGATGTACGGTGGCAACAGCAACATCCAACACCACACGGTGCCGCCGCCGCCGCCGCCGCCGCCGCCGCCGCCGCCGCGTTACCTGTTTGTGTGCATCGGAATGGACGGTGGCGTGAAGACAGTTTACATCACCCCGTGTTTTAAGCAACCTCACAAGGGAGACAACACGACCTATCACAGCGCGCGGGGCGTGTGTTACCTCGACTAGCACACCCGCCAGTCGCCAAGAGTCCAACAGGCGGGGCGTTGTGTGCGTGTGTGCGTGTATGTGTGTGTATGTGTTTTTACTACAGGCGATCGAGGGCTGACAGTGCATCCACAGCACGTTCGCCAGCCTCACGATCTCGTACCGCTGCAGAATACATGAAACGCACAAAATACTCAACCTCCGTGTCACCTGCAAACGTAGCGTACACGTGCGCGCGCTTGCGAAACACAATCAGTGGCAAGCGATGATCGCGCGGCAGTGCCATGGTGTCGTTGACTGACTCGTGTACCTGCCATGCCCATTGTAACGGATCCCGCTTGAGAATGTCCCATGGCACCTCGTCAAGTGCCTTGGCAAATGCCCCACGCGACGCCTCGTGTGGCAATGCATCGCAGAGTGCAACGAGAAAATTGCGCGCCACCGAGCAAGCACGGCCCGTACGGCCGGCGCGATCGACGATGCAACACACCTCGTTGATCACAGCCCATGTCGGGGGACCCCATACCTCAGGGGGGTCCATCGTCGTGTCCCACGCGTGTCGTCGTACCTCGTGACATGGAAAACATTTATGGCTGGGGCACCGCCGCCGCCGCCGCCGCCGCCGCCGTCGTCGTCGTCGCATTGACGATGCGCATCACAGCCTTGCGCGCATGTGTGAGCGACGGCGCGTCCACAGCGCCGCCTCGGGTGCTGCCATGGTAAATGGCTAGACGAGCAATAGTTTCCAATACATACTGAGTAGACTGTTTGCGCGGCCAATGCAACGGGGTTTGGGTGCGCTGAATCAGGCCCACGCACACGTGCACGACGTGACGATAGTCTGCAAGGACACGTGTGAGCGTGGTGTCTTGTCCAGCACAACGTGCACCCGCGATTAGAATGCGCGCAAGTGCATACGTCGTCTGTGCGCAATGTGCCCTAAACAGGACCCGGTACATGTCGTCGTCGTCGTCGTCACGGCGAGGCGCGGCGTATTGCGCAAAGAACATTGTAGAATGGCCGGCAGAGTCTATAAAGTTGAGAGGAGCACCGGCGTTCACCAACAACTCGACGTGGCGCTGTTGATTGCAGACGATCGCGTCATACAGCGGTGTGGCGCCGTGTTTGTTTCTACCGTCGATTGCGACGCTGGTGGCAATGAGAAGTTTCATACACTCGTCACATTGCGCTCTGCTCGCACAGTGCGGCATCGAGTATCCTCCAGAACTCGTGACGTCTGTTGCATCGGCACCCGCCGCCAGGATTCGCGACAGCAGTCCAGGGGGGTGTCGTCGCCACGTCACGTCGTAACATACGGCATATGACAGCGGAGTCTTGTCAAAGTCGTCGCGTGCGTTTGGGTTTGCACCAGCGCGGATGAGCGTGTCCAAAACAGCGTCGTCGGGCCCACGTCCATAGTAGTTGACGCTGCTCGCTAGTGCAGTACGATTCGCATCGTCGACGCGCTCATCCACGTCCGCGCCGGTGGCAAGGTGAGCGAGGATACACCCAGGGTGGCCCCGGTGTGCAGCCGTCGCTATCACAGTCTTGAGCGAAACACCGTACGCGCTGGTCAACGTCAAGCAATCGTCGCATACGCCACCACCATCACCGCCGCCGCCGCCGCCGCCGCCGCCGCCGCCACCGTCGCCGTCATCATCCCGTGTCGTCGCCATTTGACAGGTGATGAACAAACCACTCGTTGTAGCAGAGACGTGTATGGAAAAAATCATCCGCACCAGGTGTCGCGCGTGTACGGTGGTTTCATGGCCGTCGATGCACCAACAGTCGCCGTATGTGCGCGCTTGGCAGCATCACACGTCTCTACTGCTGCGTCAATCGCGCGATCAGCACACGTCATCGACTCGCCTACAAACCCTGCCGCTCGTACCACATCATGCGGCGCTACCCGAGTAGCCTCAGCGACCCTGAACACCTCCTGGGCTCGCTTTGAGGCCTCTGAGGCGTCGTGCGCGGCTGATACTGCTCTTTCAGATGCCTGCATTGCCTCTGTGGACGCCTTCCAGGCCGCCAGTGCCTCTGAGCGCGTTTCTACGTCTGCTTCGATTCTCCCCCCGGCCCGTATACCAGACACTAGTCCCAAAATGTAAAGACCCAATCCTGCACCCACTCCTGCACACGTTGCCAGCCGTGTGTTCATTGCGGTGCGGTGCGTGCGTGCGTGCGTGCGTGCGTGCGTGCGTGCGTGCGTGCGTGCGTGCGCGAGCGCTGGCAACAAAGGTGTGATCGATAAAAAGTAACGTCGAATATGGCGGCGGTCTGATAAAACACTACCGCCGAGCACACGTGTCGATAAATGCCTTTGTGTTGCCACGGCAAGAGCCTAGCGACAATGGCGACCGAGGCTGCCTGGCAGTCGCTGCGAACCTTTTTCTCCGACGACAAGAACTGGCAGTTGTTCAACGAGGTGCGCAACGCAAAGAACCGCGGGTCGGTGAGCCTGCGCACCCTCGACTATCTCGTTACAAAGTACGCGCCACGCCACGACGTTCGTTACGTGCTCCTCGACTCGTCGGGCACGCCGTACGAGTTTATTCTTTCGAGCGCGTACAAGGCACAACTGAGTAGTTTCCACAAGGAGCGTTTTGATCCGTTCTGTCGCACTAGCGCGTCGTCGCCAAAGTTGTCGGCCCCCAAGGTTGAGTTTCGTGGCGTCCACACGGCGTACAAGCAACTCAACTTTTTTCGCTGGGCCATCTCGCATCATGTTGTGCGATACGCCACTGAGCATTTTGACGAGATTGACGCCGAGATGAATCCCCGAACGAAGCGCAAGCGCAACACGACAGCACTGAAGATTTTCAAGTCGACGAATGACGTCGGTAGTAGCGCCGGCGGTGACAGCCAAGTTTACGACAACTACGACGCCGCCACTTCAGACACTCTCACGCCCTCGACGAAAAAGACAAGGGTTACTAACGCGACGACGACGACGACAACGACGACGACGCAGCCAACACCCGTGTCGTCGTCATAGTAGTAGTAGTAGTAGTAGTAGTAGTAGTAGTAGTAGTAGTAGTCTCTGTGCCTGTCTTTTTTTTACAAATACACAGTATCGAAAGTGACAACGACACGATGGACGTGAACACCGAAGACGCTGCGGTTGTACCGGCGACGACGACGACGACGACGACGACGCCGCTGCTATCTCACACCCATGACTGGGCATATGGTCGACGGCGGCGTATCCACGAGCGCTGCGTCGACGTGTTACACGCATGCTCGCGCCACATGGTGCCGGTCGCTGGTAGCGAAGTGCACATCACACACGCTGGTACAACCGTGATGCGCGAGCCGCTGTTATCGTGCCGATGCGTTGGTGAAACGCTCGACGGTCACCGCTGTGACGTTATGACCGACGGCACGACGACGCCGTTCTGTCGCCGGTGCATGGAGACGTGCATGTACATCACGGTGGCGCCGTCGGGCTGTACATGGGCGGGCCTAGGCCTGTTTGCACACGCCGGCGACGCGGCCAGGCAACGGCGCGATCGTCTACGAACACGCGCGCCGGGTTCGCAACAGGGCGTCCCAGTGTTTGTGCCGGGCGACGTTATCGTACCATACTATGGCGAGCGCCTGTCGTCACGCGAGTATGCACGTCGATACGACGACGACGTACGTGCAGTATACGCCATGGACCTGGTGTACGGCGTTACCATCGACTGTGCACGCGTACGCTCGCCGTGCGCCTACGTCAACGACTATCGAAACATTGTAGACGCGGCCAACGCCAGGTTTATCAACGAGCGCACGGGTCCGCTTGCGGGCTCGGTAATCCTCGTGGCGACCAAGACGATCCGTGACGGCGAAGAGATCTTTACAGACTATGGAGCAGACTACTGGTCGGACAGTGCGCAGGACACGCATCACACAACGACCATGTCCGCCGCCACTGCCCTGCCTCCCAGTAGCGTAACACCATCGCCGGGAGTACACGACACTATGTGACTGTGATTGTTAAACGCGGCGCTCATTATGCCACCTCCACCTCCATACTCGATCATCACTGAGAGAGAAGCATAGGACCGCTGTGTTGTGTTGTGGTGTTTTACTGTGCCCAAACGTCGCGTTCCTCGTGGATGCGATGACCGATGCGTTCGACGAGGCCTCGTAGGCGCAGGCACTGACCCGTGCCGTCGCGCTTATTCTCGTACGTTGCAATGAGATTTTCGACGCCGACGATGCACTCTAGCAGCAACGTGATGAGAGTGGTTGCTGTCTCCCTGTTCCTCGTCCGAGTCCGTTTCCTACTTGCGTCACTCTCCGTGTCGAGGTTAGAATCGCGCCAGTCAATCTCCTTCTTCGTGCACTCCTCCAGCACCGAGAAGGCGTGTCGTAACACGGCTTCGATGACGTCAACGTTCTTTTTGCGACTCTGTGAGTGCCACCATCGTTTCACGCCGACAATGTACTGCGACACGTGCGGCTTGTCGATGAGGTTGTCGCGTGTCCACACCTGTTCATTTTGTTGCACAGAGCCTAGCGTACGCAAGTTCAGGAACAAGCGATCGACGCCGGCGTCGTCGACCATTGTCGCTGCAACACCGACATGCCTAGTACCCTGGAGAATGTAGATAAAAACAGGGGTTATGAACGCTGTATTTCCTGTTGCCACTGCTGCTGCTGCTGCTGCTGCTGCTGCTGCTGCTACTCGAATGGACAGGGTGGCACGATAATCACTGCGCGCCACCACTGTGCCACGGTCGACGCTCCTACGGGAACAATCTGATGCACTGACTTGGCCACAGAGTCACTGTTGACCTCGTCGTCGACGCTTTTCGCAACAGCGGCAGCGGTGGTCAGGACTCCGGCAACGACGACCGTGCCACGGAACGGACGCACGTCTGCGTGCTCTGCGTGTAAAAAATACTCGTTGATGGGCAAGTCAGTTGCCGCGCCCATGTCATCGCGCACAAACGCCATCACCTCAATGACGCCCAGGTCGATCGAGGCACACGCCTGAGCGCTGCCGCCGACGAGCCGCCTAATGTCGTCCATCGCTGCGCCTGGCGTCGTGTGCTTGCACTCGCACCAAAATGCGCGGTCCTTTCGCGACGGCGGCAGCACCAGCAGACCGTACGCGCGCGGTGCCATGGTGCCCGTCAGCAACAGCCGTAGAAAGAAGCAGGAACACAACCGACGCATCACGCGCGCCACCTCCATGGCACCAACTTGCTGATTGTTTCGCCCCACGTTGCGGTGGTGCACCTTTCTATCTCGACCGCCGTCGCCGCCGAGGTACCCCCACCCCCCTTGCCGCCACAGTCATCGTCGCCGTCGCCGTCGCCGTCGCCGTCATTGTCGTTGCCACCACGGCGCCTGTCCGCGCGGAAACCCGACGCAGTGTGTTGTCGCTGACGTTCCTTGACTAGCGCCTCGATGGCGTCGCGTTCTTCACCGAGTGCACGCACCGTCCGTCGCAGAGCGTCGACCTCGCAGTGTCGTTGCTCTGCGACGGCGATCATGCGCATGAGGGTCCAGTGTTCACGCTCGCTCGCCACCTCTTTGGCTGTGGCACCGACGACGCCTATCCCCGTGTGTTGGCGCGCCAGCAAGTCAAGTTGCACGTCGTCGCACAACAGCCGTGCCGTGAGCGAGCGGTTGTCTTCCCGCGCGCACTGATGCAACAGTGTGCCGTGTAACAGTGGGTCGACGTCGTTAACGTCGGCACGAGCGCCAATCAACACGTTGAGAATCGCATCGCGCTCTGCACTCGGTGGCCTCTGAGCGCACATTGCCAGTGGCCGCAGCCACTGCTGCTGCTGCCGCTGCTCGCGCGTCGGGTGACCACTGCGCACCGTCACTGGCGGCAACGGACCATCGGCGCGCGCACGACCCTGTCGCAACAGCACGGTGACAATGTCAATGTTTCCACTGGCTACTGCGGCGTGCATCGCGCTGCTCGCGGCGAGCGTCGCGTCGCATGAGTGATAGTTTGCGTGCACGTGTCGCTTACACAGCGTCGTTACCCCTGACAGGTTGCCGCAGCGCACTGCGTGTACCAGTGGTGTGATGCCGGCATGGTTGAGTGCATGAAGGTCTGCCCCGTGTGCTAGGAGGCACTCGACGCAACTGTTGGTGCTTGCAACAGCAATGCCCGGGTAGAGTCCCAGTGCTGCAAACAGCGGCGTGTTGCCACAGGTGTCGATAACGTCCACGTTGTCATCGCCGCTGCCAGACACCAGGATGGCCTCGACTGTTTCGCGGGCACCGACTGTGCACGCCACGTGAAGTGCAGAGTGACCGTCTTCGTTGCGTACACGCGCGTCGGCGCCACCCTGGCACAGTAGACTAGCGACGGGCGCGTTGTTCGCGCGTGCGGCCGTGTGTAGCGGCGTGTCACCGCGCTCGTCCGTAGCCGTCAACGAGTGTCCATACTCGATAAGTAGCGATGCAATCCACACACTCTCCATGTCGGTGTTACGGTCGTCGCGCTCGCACGCACGGTGTAGCGGCGTGCGTTGCCACGGATCACACCACTCGTTGGGGTCGACGCCGCCGGCGAGTAACGACAAGACCTGCTCGGCCGTGCCCACGGCTGCTGCGCCGTACAGCGACGTCTCGGGGGTGACAGTGTTGTCCCCGACGACACGGGGAGCCGGGGTTGTCATGGGTGTCGCCGCCGCCGCCGCCGCCGCCATACACTGTCACTCTGAATTTTTTTGTCACCCGAGGGCGATTTTCGCGCTCCCTGGTGTTTGTGTGCTTCTATTTTGCGTTGTCGTTTGTTTTTTTGCGCAGTGGGACTGACACAGACGCAACAGCACCACCACCCCTATTACCACCACCACGCGCGCCCGCTATGAGCATCATCCAGGCACCTCAGGTCGCGATCAATGGCGGCGGCGGCGGCGGTGGCTATGACGACGACGACGATGACGCACTCTCTATGACCGTGTTGCGTCGCTTGGCGTCAGAGGCCGTTCGCTCATTCCTGCAGCGACACGCAACGATGCTCGCCGTCGCGGCGTTTGATAAGACCCAGTGTGCTGGCCAAGCGATCAACGCGCACCTTGCTGACTGCGCCGCCAATGGAGGCAAGGGTGGTGGTGTCGTCCGAGTGGAACGACTGTTTGTCCCGGAAGTAGTGTACATGGACGGGGACGACTTTTCGTTGCGACGAGTGTCTAGTGAGGCAACGCCCGTGTCGCTGCCAGTGAGCAAGGACGAGTGCTGCGAGTTTGAACAGATGATTCGCGACAACACAGACGACGTTGACGAGCGTGCGCGCACGTTTGTTGTTCGCCACCGCGTTGTGCGCGTGTTTGTCGACGACGTGTTGGAAAAGGAGCATTTTATCAGCGCGTACAAGTCGCCGGCGGTGCAGTCGCCACCGCCGCTGCAGTCGTGCAACTAGCGAATACACAAACATGACACGACACGCGACGACGACGACGACGACGACGACGACGACGACGACGACGACGGCGATGGGGGGAACACGTGTTGATCGTCGTCTGTGTCCACATAGTTACGCGGGAGGTGTCGCATCGCCCCACTCTTCACTCCCGTGGAGATAACGCGTTGCACAGTAACAGCGTCGCTGCCCCACGTGGGATCGTCGGCAGAGACAGCAACGGGGCCCCCACCCATTGCGGCAAACAAACGATCAAAGTACACGCGCTGCTCGTCGAGTGTTCGGCGCCGAGGCAGCCATTCTGCCTGTGAGCGCACGTGACGCAGGTCGACTGACTTTCCCAGGCGTGCCATTGCAACGCGTCGACGGCGAAACGCTCGCTTGTACAGGTCGACGGCACACGCGTAATACTCATCGTCGTCGAGTGGTACCGGTCGTTGCGCGCATCGTTGTGCATCGATTGACTTGCGAGCAGACTCGGACACTCGAGGCGCCACGGTCGACTTCCAAAAGTCCCATAACACGTCAGACTGGTCGAATGGCGACACGACGGCGCCGCCGGTTGCGTCACACGCGTCGACGCATCGCTCGGCCACGTCACAAAACGCCAGGCACGTCGATTCGGTTAGCACCGATGTGCCACCGTCGTTGACACGTGTCAGAGAGAACGCAAACAACTTGATCTCGGCACACAGTGCAATCGCATCTCTCTGTGCACCAGTCGTGTGCGTGGTGGCATGGACAGCGCCAGAGGCAACGGCGGTGGTGGCGGCAATCGCAGAGCGCACATAGTGGCGCAACAGGGGGGCAGCAAAGCGACCTACTTCGTGTACACGACGACAGCAGGCCATGTGCGACACGCGCATCTCGGCGTGTAACGTCTCGTACGCACCGCGAGGTCGAGAGAGAAACGGCACCTCGACCCACATACAGTGGTAGTCGCGCTCGAGAATGAGTTCGCCACACTCACAGCAGTGCGGCAGCGGCGGCGGCGGCGGCGGCGGCGACGCGGCACCGGTAGTAGCAGCAATACACGGCGAAAGGAGCCTCGCCTGCTCAAACAGCGAGCGCGCCAAGGGTACCGACGAGTGCATAAACACGGCAAACGAGTTGAACGTCGCAACACCGGCGTCGTGGCGCATCACACGCTGAGCGACGGCGTCCAGAAACCTTGGAAACTTGGCGCGACGCGTCGCAATCACAATCCAGTCGCACATTGCGCGCACCGACAGCGGCACCACGCCGCGCACCACGAGGTGACGCTCGGCCGCGAGTAACGACACAAACAGGCGCGTGAGCGTGCACGCGTTGGATGTTATGGCAAGTTGACTGCGTGCCGCTTCCGCTTTGACAACCGCATCGCCGGGCGACCGCGCAACATGGCCGTCGCCGAAAACACCACGCGCCACCAGTGTCCCCGACAGGTCGTCGAGGCGCCGCGCGTCGGCCGAGTATAACCCTTCGGTTTGCAACTGCAACAGGCACAGCGAAATGCGCACGGCGAGGGTGTCAAGTGTACGATCCACAAGAAAGAACACAAGACGCAGTGCATTTTCGCGTGTCGTTGTCTTCCACGCACGATGCCCCAGGTCGTTGGGGTAGAAGCCTACATGCGGTGCGAGAAACGAGTATCGACCGGTTGAGGTTCGATCGCACTGTACGCGCAAAACGTCCCCGATAGTGGTGTGTGACGTCGAGAACGTCGAGTGATCGAGGCACGTGAAGATGGGCACTCGATCAACAAACAGCGGCACACCACCACCACCACCATCATCACCACCACCACCCGGGGGACCACTGTCACAAACAAGCACGTTGTTCAACATGGTGCTGACGCTGTTAACGTCATCGTCGTCGTCGTCGCCGTCGCCGTCGCCGTCGTCGTCGTCGTCGTCTCCTTCGCCGCCACCACTGTGACCCACAAGAGGCATCTGTGGACGCGTCGTAAATGAATCAGACTCGGCAGACGTATCGGGCAGGGTTGACACCGAAAGCGCTCTCTCGATCGGAACGGGCAGCATAGTGGCATCACGTGTCTTATAGCCGCGCATGCCCAGAACGTGCCCCCCTGCGTACACGGGCCCCCCGTCAACGTCACCGCCGTCGTCAACGACCACGCGAAAAGGTTCCCTTTTCTTCTTTTCCTTGCGCGGCACAGCATCAGGCGTGTACGCCACGACGCTATCACTTTCTGCGTCATCGTCGTCATTGACTTCGCCGCCGTCGCGGGCGCTGCTGCTGCTGCTGCTGCTGCCGGATCGTCCGCTTGGACGAGGTGGCAGCGAAGAAGCAGGGACAGTAAAGGAGTCTAATTTTTGCTGTTTGAGCACTGCAGTAAGATCGCTCACAGTGTCTACGTAACGCCGAGTGTCGCCAGATGCAGCGGTAGCGACGGCGGCGGCGGCCGCAGCAGCAGCAGCAGCAGCAGCAGCCACCGTCGCTGTTGTCGCAGCAGTCATGGGGGCAGAGTTAACACCAGCGCGCGCACTCATGTCACCTCTGCCGTCGTTCGACACCGGGTGTGCCTTTGCACGTTTTTTCCGCGGGGGGCGGGCGTGTGGCGCCCTGGATGTTGTTGCCTTGGGTGCTCTGTCGGGGGGGCCGACGCTGTTGTTCGTAGCAATGCGACCGCCGTATATCGACGACGTGTCCAGTGCCATCAGGGCGGGGGATGTGTTATGGATCGGTGGCGGTGGCGGTGGTGGTGGCGGTGGTGGTGGTGGCGGTGGTGGCTGTGGCGATGGTGCTGCTGTCGTCGTTGCCGTGGCTAGACGACCAGATCGCCTCGGGAGTGACATGTTGTTGTCGTCGTCGTCGTCGTCGTGTCGTGAGGCGGCGACGATCACAGGCGCAACAAACGCGGATCGCACGCGAAAAATCTACGCCGTGATTTTATCGTCACAGACACGCACCGGCGTCGATCGCCTCGCGCAGCGGCGAGCGCGTGACACCGCCCAGGTTCACAACTGTGAGGAATCCGTCGTCTTGCAGGATTCGAGTGGCAAGAGTCGAGCGCAGACCAATGGCACAGTAAACAACAATCGGCGCAGTTTTCGGAACGTTCTGTGTTGCAGCGCGCAGTCTGTTCACAAACACAGTGACGTCACTGGGCGAAAAGTTGCCTTGTGCGTCTGGTCGTGACATGGGTACGTTGAGTGCCGTGGTAAAGTGACCCGCATCGTACTCGGAGCGCGACCGAACGTCGAGCAGCAGCGTGTCGTCTCGCTTTAGCCAAACACTGGCGCGCTGTAACGCCAGTGAGCGATGTGCCTGTGGTGTACACTGCGCTTTCGTGCAGTCTTCAAACTGCTGCGTGTCACACCATGCTCGGGTGCGGGTCGACATTGCCCCACACACACGACCTGCGCTCTGCTGTTTTGCTGTCGCTGCTTACGTTGCAGAGTAGATATTTTCTATTGCATCAGTCAGAGTGGGTTTACGTACACGCGGCGGTGGCAGTCACGAGGAGAATCAAGACACCGACGAGACACGCACGCAACACGCAATGGGCCAGGCAAAGAGCAAGGCGTTTACCAGCGTCATCAACGAGGTTCGAACAGAACTCGAGACGAGCATTCGCCAGTCGTGCTCGAACACGGTGAGTGCGCAAAACTTTTTGCAACTTGTCGCCGACGGTGACATTGAACTCGAGGGCATCACGCAGAAGAACGTCGTTGTTGTTGACACGGAATGTGCGCTCAAGAGTCTGCAAAACGCCGACCTCGTCAACGACCTGATGTCGCAGATCACCCAGAAAATCTCGCAAAAGGACGACCGAATGTTCAAGATGTTTGAGAACAACGAGAACAACGTGCGTAGCGAGACGCACAACCTCGTGCAGCAATTCCTGTCGGTAAGCGTCGAGCAGATCTCAGAGGCCAGCACGTTGGCAAAGAACACGATTAACCTGCGTGCCGGGGGGTCGATTCGTTCCGGTCAACCCATCGTGCAAGACAACGCAGTCGAGTCGTCGTTTCGCAACGCGGCCGAGCAGGTGTCCGAGACGGACCTGGCACAAAACCTCGGCGCCAAGATCGACGCGGCCGCCGAGCAGGAACAGACCTTCACAAAGACCTTTACCGAGGGCTTTACTAACATTCTCAGCGAGGGCCTGGGCGGCAAGGCCAAGGGCTATGCGGTGCTTGTTATCGCACTCGCAGTCCTGGGTGCGGTGCTGCTTTTTGGTTACATTCAGTTCAAGAAGGCACCGGCGGACATTGGACGAAAGGCGATTCTGGGCTAGTCTGTCCAACTCAAAAACTCAAACCACCACCACCACCACCACGTGTTGACGCCACGGGGGCGCGCGGTGTAAGCGTTCGCAAGCGGTGCACCAAGTCAATGGCAGTCTCGCTGTCACACACGACCAGGTCGTCTGCGATGCACATTTGGTGGCGCAACCTCGCCGCCTCGCCGTGATTCCGAGCACACAGCGCAATGTAAAAGCCCAGGCGATGCAACGTGGCACACTCACTCGGCTCAACGTCGCTTACCACCAGTGTGGTCGGCGTAGGCACTGCGGCGGCGGCGGCGGCGGCGGCGGCGTCCGTGCTCGTTAACGCATGGAATACACACGCGTCGGCCCATGCTCCCGGGCGATAGTGGTTGCACGTGTCACGCACAGCGCGAACCATTGCACGCTCGAGCACCGCGTCTGGTATCTGCCTGTTCACCAATCGCCGCAGGTCGGACGAAACAGCATTGCTGAAAACAGGCTCGACGAGGGACGTGTGCAACGCTTGCATCGCTCGACATGCATAGGCCGTACGGGAGTATGAGGAGCACCCAACGAGGGCCACGCGCAGTCCCGCCGCCGCCGCTGTCGTCATGGCCACCACACACCACGCACACGTACAATGAAGATAGAATATAGAGGTACATTACTGCCCGCGGTTACGCGTGAGATTACACAAAGCCCGGGAAGTCAAGCACCGGGCGAAGGCGTGCCTGATCTCGTGCCTGCGAGACGTCTTCCCGTGCCGACAGTTGACGTAGGAATGAAAACACAGTGTCGGGGCACATGTCGCGATCGTCGACGATGATACTGGCGGCGTAGGCGGCGGCGGCGCCTGTTCTCGCACGTGGCACGTAGTCACTCGACACCAGAAGGCGGAAACGATGCTCGCGCAACACGGCCATGTCGGCACACTCGTCAACATTCACGATAACGACAAGTGACCTTTTGCCGGGAGGCGAGTGTTGTTGTTGTTGTTGTTGTTGCTGTACGTCTGACACGTCGGTACCCACGGCCGCGTTGGCCCAAACGCCCGACCCAAGACATCGCGTGGTCCATTTGCGCAACCACTCGCACACTACGTACTCGGGCAACCCCCAGTTCATCGCAGCACAGTGGAGCGAGGTGCGTCGAGACAGGCGCAGGATAGCCGACGGGGCGGCCATGTCGACCAGGACAGTGTCGTGTGCGCGTGCAACAGAAGAGCATAGCACCTTTGTGGAAAGGCGACCAGTGGGAATGGCCACGCGCGTTTCTGTTCCCGCGTAGGCGGCCACTGTTCGCGCCGCTGCTGCTGCTGCTGCCATTGTGCTTCTTTCTACACGACAGGCTCCGTGGCAACGAAAGCGTGTACACTACTGCTATCGTCGTTTATACAGGTCACTTGATTTATTATATTATCTGGGTGGGTTACAGGTTTCGACAGGAGCCATCGCGCATAACTACGCGCGCGCGCGCACGCGTCGGCGCACTGTAGGGTGATGTAATTGTAATTGTAATTGTATTTGTATTGAGGACGCCTACCACAATGTCTGTTGTAGACACTGGGTGTTGTGCGAGTGCGAGTGCGTGTGTGTGTGTGTGTGACTAGACACCGCGAATGATCACGTCGAGTGCACCCGGCGCGCGCACGTCGAGAAGCGCGTCGGTAAACGCGGCAGCACCCAAGACCGACACGTTGTAGTGACGCTGAAAAAACTTGACGAGCGTCGCGCGCCCCTCGGGCGCCGACCACGTCGACGCCTTGGCGTGAACCTCAGCGAGTGCCTTTGCACGACGCGCCTCTGCCATGACTGCCCCCACAAAGCGGCGGGCGCCGACACGAAACACTGCCTCTCGCCCCGCACGCGTGTCCAACTTGAGCGCAACAGTCACTGCCTTGGCCGCCACGGCAGTGTACTGCGCAGAAAACACGTCCATCATGCCCATCCTTTTCATCATGTGAACGAACGGACCGTCGGCCGGCAACTCGGCAGGCGTCGGTTGCGCGTCGAGCATCGCCTTGGCAGCACGCACCATGTTGTTGACATGCACCTCGTGGCACGCCGCCACCTCTGTCACTCCCCGCAGAATTGCCTTTGAGACGGTCACGTGCCCCCCCGAGACGGCGGCGGCGGCAGGGTACAGCATGAACACCTCGTACCCCCGCGTGACCCTGTCGTGTGTCGTCTCGGCGAACCGAAGCGGATTGGCACAGCCAAACACGCGCGAGCACGCCAAGGCACGCCGACGCAGAGACGTGGACTGGCCGTCACGACGCAACTGACGACGAATCACCTCAACGAGAACAGCACGCACTGCCGCGTTGCTCACCGTCGTCGTCGTGTTACCAGCGTCATCGCTCGTCTGGTACAGTTTGGCCCACAGGCGCATAAGAGACGGGAACTCTGACGTAGGCACACTCGACCACTCGGCGGGCAAAGTGAAGCGTTCGGCCTGCTCGGCCGTTGGCATAGTGCTCGACGTCAGTGCCTTCAAGCGCTCCTCTCGTGCGCTCGCTGTAGTCAACGGTCGAATGTCGAGTAGTTCACGACGAGACAGTATGCGAGGGGTAGAGAGCATGCTCTTGGCGCTAGGCACATGGCCATCGGTCGGAGACACGAATGTCGCCCCGGAACTCGAGCATACAGCGGCAGCCATGACACAAAGTGGAGAAGACACGCGAGTGGGGTGTGCGCACGAGGTCGACGAGCAAGACGAACAACACCCGGGGCCCTGTAATTTACCATATGATTTTCGTGTGCAACGTGTCTGCAATATTATATTATCGTCGTCTGTTTCGTGGTCGCACGGTGTGTGCGTGTGCGTGTGCGAAATGAGGCACGTTGTCTAGAACGGAAAACGCAAGTGACGTCGATCTCTACCTCACACGTGGGCGACGAGAGCAAGCGTCGTGGGTGACTGGTAGCATCACACGCGTTGACACCACACCCGACGACACTGTCATGCACACTGTCGCACTGCTGCTGTCGCTGGTAATCGTGTTGACTGTTGTCATCATTCAGTTTCTGATTTATCACTTTGTCTGCCACCACTGTGGCTGCAACACGAGCGCCGCCATGCCTGTGCCGCCGCCAACATACGACGACAATCAAGAGTATCACATGCCGTCGCCCCCTACCGACGACGACGACGACGACGACGACGACGACCCTACTCTAGCACCACCTCCCCCAGACTACGACCAGGTAGACTCGTACAACTAGTCTAGAAGACGCGCTCGACTAGCCGCATACACGACAATGGCAGCAATGAGACCCACGACGACCGCCTGTAACAGCCATGCCCCTCGCGTGTACGACCACGTCTCTACGGACGCACCAGTGTGTGCGTCAACGATGGTGGACGTGTGTCCAAACACTGACACTGCACCGTCGTCGGGGCGAGGCGGCAAGTGCAAAAAGTAGCCAGGTGCAAACAATGCTGCAAGCACAAGCACCGTGCCGCCGACCACCAGCGCGCGTTTCGCAGCGACACTGTCAGACACCATTACAGCAACACAACGACTAGGACAGCGGGGGCGGGGGGTGCTGTCGGTGGGTGTAGCGTGACGCACTGTTCTTTGCAGATATATTTTTAGACATAAACGCTGCCCCTGACGTGTCAACGTAGATTGTCACGCCTCTACGCACCTGTCACTCTCCGTTGCATCACACCCCAGTGCCGTCGCCGCCCCCGTCCTCCTCGTCGGCCGTTTGCTCGAGAGTCTCCTGGATCCGTGTCACGACCTTCTCGGCGATGGTCGTTACGTTTTCTTCGATTGCCTGCCGCACGGCAAGTCGCATGCCCTCGAGTGCGCCAGGCGTAGTGCTCTCCAAGTAGCGCTGCAACTCGGTACGATACGTCGACGCGAGTTGCTCGGAGATGCGAGCCACAATGTTTGCCTCTTGATCGTCGGGCAAACGCACCTGCACTGTCTTTACGCGAGACGGCGCGTCGGTAACAGGCGCAGGCGCAGAGGGAGCAGCAACAGGCGCTGCGCCCGTCGTAGTCGACGGCGCAGGTCGTTTCTTTTTTGCGGGGCCCTTTGTCACCGCTGCCGTGATGCCCCTGTTGCTACGGTCGTCGTCGTCGTCGTCGTCGTCGTCACCGTCGCCGCTGCCGCCTCTGCTGCCGGCGCCCGTCGTCGCTGCCGTTGCGGCGTCGGGACGCTTCACCAATGTCGCTTGTGGCTGCGTTTGCGAAACAGAGGCACCCCCACCCTCTGCGTCACCAGCCTTTCTCTTGCGTTTCTTGGGCGCGGCTGTAGTGGCGGGGGTCGACGACGCCACCTGTTCGTCGGTGGGTGTTTTCTTTTTCAGTTTCTTTTTCATTGTCTGCGGGGGACCTGTTGCCGTCGTCGTCGTCGTCGTCGTCGGCGCTGCATGCTGTTGCATATCGTCGTCACCAACGGCGGACATGGTAGGTGTGTTTGCGTGCGTGTACGACGACGACGACGACGACGACGACGACGACGACGACGACGACGACGACGACCGTGGGTGTGCGCCGGTGGACGGACAACAGTAACAACCGGGATTAAATCGCAGCGGCGACAACGATAACGGCGACGACGACGACGACGACGACGACGACGACAATGGCGGCGGCGGCGGCGGCAGTCACGCCGTTCGATCGCGCCAGGAAAATATCACGTCGACGAGTCAACAAAGGGCTCGAGGAGGGTCCCTTGCGATGGCCGCCGTGTGGGGCCCGCCGAGACAGGCTCGTCAACGTGGTGGCAAGAACGTGCCACGCACATTCGATGCGCTCCTGGACACGAAAACTGGCCTCGTGGAATTTATCATTTCACCCCCCACCTCGCAGTTGATGGTCGCAGTGCGCACCTGTTACACTGATCGCCAGGGGAACATGGCGGTTTCCATTGCACGACAACACTCTCAGACCGTGTGGAACCGCCTTGTTCACCTGGGCTACAATCCAGTTGACGAACTGAACGACGTTGACGACGACGCGCCGTCGCCGACAGCCCGACCGTCCTCACCAGAGCCCACCAAGGTAACAGCAGCAGCAGCAGCAGCAGCAGACCCAGCACCCGCCAAGGCAGCAGCGACAGACAGTGGCGACGTGTTTACCAAGGCAGCCGAGATGGAACGACTGCAGCGACATGCGCATAGTGGCGATTCAAAGTAAACACTGTGTATGTGAACATCTACGACAGCGCCCTACGCGTCGTCGCCACCCGTCGGAATAACAACACGCACCGGCGCCGGCGTCTCTTGCACACCATAGTAGTCGTCCTCGTACGCACTGTCGCTTGTCTGGTACTGCGGTGCGTGCCGCATGCGCTGTTTCATTGCGCGCGCCGGTGTCATTACAGCGGGGGTAGCGGCAACGAAGCGCGGGTCGTCGTCGTCGTCGTCGTCGTTTTCTTCCTCGTCCTTGTTCTCTGAGACTTTGCCGTTTTGCTCTGCGCCTTTGGTCGTGTCGTCGTTGTCGTCGTTGTCTTCGTTGTCTTCGTCGGCCGCCACGCGCTCGTCGTGTTGCTTTTGAATGGCATCTGCCTTTTGTTCAATCTCGTCTAGTGACGCGCCGACAATGGCGGCGGCTGCAGCGGCGGCGGCGGCGGTCGTGGTAGCGGCAGGGGACGCGACAGTGTTGCCGTTAAACTCAAACTCTGTCTTGCGCATCTGCGAACTAAATGAACGCATAATGTCGTTGAGAGGAGCACTGTCGATGAGCACGTGCTCGACGGCAGCGTCGATGATCGCCTCTGCCTTCTTGGCGTTCTCACGCTTCTGGCTGGCGCTTTCGCGCCGCTGGCCCACCATGTGTTTCCGGACAAACAGGTGCGACTGGTCGTGAAACTCCTCGCCGGCTCGCTGACATACCTTCCACACGTACTCTCGAAACGGCGGGACCTTTGTGTCAATCTCAACGTCAGCCGAGTCGCTGGTCGTCTCGACGAGGCGGCCGACGTACATGATCCAGATCTTGCGATGCAGCGCCTCGGCGTGTGGCCAGTGAGAGGTCAACATCTTCACAATCTCAGACACAACGTCCTCGCTCCACATACCAACCTTCTCCGTGGCCTGTTCAAACACCTCGTCGACGTTGTAGCGCTTCGATACCTTGGCCTGTTCCTCAACAAATACACGTGAGTCTTCGCTCATCTTGGCAAACACCTCGTACACGGTGGGAGTAACAACGCGCTGCAACAGTCCAAACAACTCACTTGACTGAACATTTCGTGCCATCCTAGCAGTCATGAGACTGGCCGGTGCTGGTGCTACTGCTGGTGCTGGTGCTGCTGCTGCTGCTGCTGCCGTCGTCGTGGGCCGCCCCTGTCGGTCTTGTTCACATGGCATGATTTTTGCAAACACCTTTCAAACGCGGTGTGGCAGACCTAGAAGTACACACGCAGCAGATTAACAGCAGGGTCATACGGGCCACGACACACGGGGCACCGTGTCATGGCTCGTCCACAGGGGCCCGTGTGACAAAAACACAAGTGTCCACAGCAGGTAATGACCAGGCTACGCGGCGCATCCATGCACACTACGCACGCCACCGAGTCGTCGTCGTCGTCGTCGTCGTTACTGTTGTCGTCTTTGCGGTTGTCGTTGTCGTCTTTGCTGGTGTCGTCTTTGCTGTTTTCATTGCTGCCTATAGCAGGCTGTGCCACTGGAGCAGAAACAGCATCATCACGAGGGGGTGCGTTGGTCATAGAGTCTACGAACGCGACTGTGGCTACGTTGGTGGCAGTGGTGGCGAAAGAGGCAACGGGGCGGGGGGCTGTGGTAGGCATGATAGGTCGCGTATCGTCCAAGCGACGTTGTATAAACGAGTACGCTGGCAGGCGTAACGGTGCTCGCTGCAGTATCGTTGAACACTCGTACTCTATATCAGAACTCGGCATTTTGCGATGGCGGCGCATACGAGCATGTCCACGAGACGAGCCCGCCCCCATCGTTGCACGATGATAAATAAATCAACGCGCCTTTGGTTATTTCCTCTGCATCCATTTCGCAGCCTTTCGTCAACAAGATTTAGTCCCGTCGTCACCATCGCTCCCTGCGACATGGGCGACAATGGCAAGGAACACCGTGGCCGTGTCCCCATCACCCTCGCCGTGTGCGTGTACGAACGCCACACGTCAGATACGGGCCACTGTGACCTGCCAGTGGCCCGCGTCACGCACGCTGCAAGACCGTCGGGTAGAAACACCGACCCCCCCGCCACCCGCCGCTCCCACTTTGACGTAACGTTCACACGCTCCGATGGCACGGCGTATGCTGTGATCGAGTCGTGCATCGACCCTGCGCCAAAGATTGTTTACCTTACTGGGGTGCGTGTTGCGGGCTTGTCTGTTGAGTTTCAAGACACTGTGGTAACGACATTGCCTACTGCTACCACTGCTGCTGCTGCTGCTGCTGCTGCTGCTGCCACCGCACGACAGACGTCCCCATCGCCATCGCCGTTTCACGGAAGAACCCGCGAGTGGGCCCGCGACGATGGCAACAGTGATTGTGTCACGTTTCTTCGGTACGCATGTGACACGCTCGATGCGGCAACGTACGCTCTGTACGAATAGAAATAAAATCTGGCTAAGATACAGTCATGACGGCGAGTGTAGAAACAGCGGCAGCGCCGACGGCGGCGATTGCAACGTTCCACCACGGCAGCGGTCCCGTACAAGGCACCGTGACGTTTACCCGTTGCGAATCCTGCAAGGGCACCCGTGTCTTGTTTGATCTCCGTGGCTTTACACCACGCGCAACACACGCCGTGCACATACACGAGTTTGGTGACACGTCACGCGGCTGTGCCACGCTAGGGGACCACTGGAACCCGACACGTAAGCGACACGGCAGCATCGAGTTTGACGGCGACGATCGACACGCCGGTGACCTTATCAACAATCTCACCGCAGACGCTCGCGGTCACTTTCGACACGCGTACTGCGACCCGCTCGTTACACCCGTGTCGGCGCTGTTTGGTCGATCGGTTGTCATCCACGCGGGCGTCGACGACCTTGGACGAGGCAAGAACCTCGCGTCGCTCACGACCGGTAACGCAGGCGTGCGCCTCGACTGCGCAGTCATAGGTCGTCGTCGTGGCTTACACGTGTCGGCGGCGTAACAGACGCGCGCGCGCGCGCACCGCCGTCGGGGAGTATGTCGATGAATGATATTGTGCAAGTGTTTTCGACACGTGGGTGGACGTGTGTGCAGCCTCTGCATGCCTGGCATGCTGGTTGTTGGCACTTTGAGCGGAAGATGAACCCGTTTTTTGCGACACACATTGACGTGCGCAGCAGAGAACACGACGCCGGCGGCGGCGGCGACCCGAGTCGGTCGCACGAGTGGCGACAGTCCATCGTGTTCACCGATGCACTGTTTTCGCGTGCATTTACCTGTGATCGTGACACGACGCCTGCGCCTGGTGCGCCGCGGCGATACACGCGCATAACGGCGAATCTCGACGAGGCACTGTCAAGGTTCGAAGAGAGCGATTCACTGCTGTCACTCGTTTGCGACACTGAGACGCTGATGCTCGCTGCGCGCTTGGGCTGGCATGCCTGTCGATGCTGGTACACGCACACTCGTCGTTGCGCGCAGAACAGTGGTCGCTGTGAGAGGTGGCTCATGCTGTTTCGCAAGCAATGTAATGGTGGTGTCGTCGGGGGAGAGCGCGTGTTGTCGCAGCGATGCATGGGCGACGATGAGTACGAGGTGGAAGACAGGCGATCGTCGCACAGGGTACGACGTAGCGAGCGCGTGATCGGCCTCGTGGCACTGAACGAGACTACCAGAAAACTACTCGCAGACGATGCCGACGAGTCCAATGGCGAACACACTTGTTTAGAATCATCGTCATCTCACGAGAAGAAAGAAACACCGCCCCCGCCCCCGCCGCCGGTGCTCGTCGCAGGCCCCTGTTGTCGCCCGTAACAACAGTACTTTTTCAAAACACGCGACGTACTCCAATGACCAACGATGATGCCCGCGATACCCACGTTTACGGGCGTAACTATGCGTCTCCAGGGAGCAACAGGCGGGTTCCCGGGCCACGTAAACATGGCTTCCATTGCTGTTATACATACCCCTGCTGCCGTCATTTGTTTTGCAAACTTGATGCTCGTGCCGGTGGGGTCACAGTCTTTGCCCCTTTTATCCACCGCGTAGTCGACGAGCCCTATTGCGGCACCCGCAAAGATGCTGGCCCACGCCATCGTGTATGTGCGCGCGCGTGCGTGTGTGTGTGTGTGTGTGTGTGTGTGTGTGCGTGCGTGTCGGCGGGACAAAGGGGGGGGGCGTATTTTGATGTTGATTTTAAAATCCTGTGATCAAGTATCGTTACGTTGCGGGGTGTTAGTCGTGCCGTCGTCGTCGTCACATCACAACACCCACGATGCTGTATACTATGTTGTTTTCAGCATACATTCGTGGCGCAGTCATAGGCGCTGGCGTAGGGAGCGCTGCCGTTTGCACGTGGCGCGTCGACGGGATGTCCGCCTCGGCTGTTCACGACAGACTGGTCAGGTACTCGGGGGCGCATAGTGTTCTGTCCGTTCTGGCAATGGGGAGCGCGGACAGGCTGTATCGGGGCGTCTATCGCCCCGGGCGCCCCTTCACCATGCCCGTGATGATGGGATCTCTTTGCGCGGGCATTCTGCCTGGTGTGTGGTTCTCCGCGTGGGTCCTGGAATATAGTCCCCTCGCAGCACATGGAGTGCGAACCCGCCGTGCATCTACTACGGAGACTGCATGGAACGAGGACGTGCCGGGCACATGAACCTTGGCCGTTTAATGTAATAGACCCCCTGATTGTGTACACTGGACAACGGGCACGGGGCAGCACCACGATACGGTATTATTCCAACGGGCACGGCAAACGCGCATCTGTTGCCTTCTATTCGTCGTCGTTGTCGGCTTGGAAACGTCTCCCCTGTCGCCGCCACTGGAAAAAGTCGTGTAAAAACAAACCAGACACCCACTGACCAACAATCAAACTTGCGATTGCGGACATAACAGGCGTGACAACACACCCCGAGCGGTGGTATCGTCTCCACAAACTCGTTTGTGCCATCTGTGACTCGACAACCACACCACAGGCACCAACCTGGGCGACAGACACGGTGCTTGCTACAAGTGCGTCGAGGATCGAGTCACCCGCCTTATCAACGTTATAGAGTTGAGGCAGTCCGATGACCGCACCGACTACGACAGTAGTTGGAAATATCAGTCGAGGACACGGCCCCCCACCCATGCTGGATAGCGCGTGCGTGCGTGCGTGCGTGCGTGCGTGCGTGCGGGGATGCGACCGCGCTAACAACAACAACGCACACACACACACACACACCCCGGGGATATCAGTGTCGTGATGATTTATTATAGAAAAAGAAAACAAGACCACGCACTACGAGGCTACCAGTTCCGACGCGCACGAATCGGCACACCGCGGTAGCCACCGCGACGCGTGGCAAACACACGATCATCAGACG
>Ga0070728_10002326_pt1 | contig 24030 bp, 20 predicted proteins | sample tdDd471_FD_66723 | JGI IMG/M metagenome (GOLD analysis project Ga0070728, IMG submission 66723) | Marine sediment microbial communities from the Atlantic coast under amendment with organic carbon and nitrate - tdDd47.1 | ecosystem: Environmental > Aquatic > Marine > Coastal > Sediment | place...
TCGGACACTGCATACGACGGTACGCAATCCGGTGCATACCGCGCCATGCACCGGCGACGAAAAACGGGCCTGCGCGGCGAACTTCGCGAATGGCACGGGATTCCCATAGCGCGTGCGAAGGAGTCACCGCGGGGATCCTGCGTTGCGCTCCTTGAACTCGACTAACCAGGCTGGCGTTGCGGCAACCTGCGGCACATTGCGGAGCGCCTCCTGCACCCCCAGGGAGGCGTCGTGGACGTTCGCAATAAGGCAACCAGCATCGACCTGTTCAGTCTGCGTACACCGCAGATGCGGGCGTTCCACATGTCGTGGTTCGCGTTCTTCTTGTGCTTCTTCGCGTGGTTCGGCATCGCGCCGCTGCTGCCGCTGGTTCGCAAGGAACTGAACCTCACGCCCGAGCAGTTGGCCAATACGATGATCGCCTCGGTGGCGATCACGATCGTGGCGCGCCTGGCGATCGGCTGGCTGTGCGACCGGATCGGCCCGCGACTCTCGTACACGTGGCTGCTGATCTTCGGTTCGCTGCCTGTAATGGGCATCGGCCTCGCAGATACCTACGAATCGTTCCTGCTCTTCCGGCTGGGCATCGGCGTCATCGGCGCCTCGTTCGTGATCACGCAGTACCACACGTCCGTGATGTTCGCCCCCAACGTCGTGGGGACCGCCAATGCGACTTCCGCAGGCTGGGGCAATCTCGGCGGCGGCGTCACGCAGATCGTCATGCCGCTCGTGCTGGCTGCGTTCATCGGCCTCGGATGGACCGAAGCGATCAGCTGGCGCGCCTCGATGGTCGTCGCCGGCGCGGTCTGCTTCCTGGCGGGAGTCGCCTACTTCTTCTTCACCCAGGATCTTCCGGACGGCAACTTCAAGGAATTGCGCGCCAAGGGCGAGTTGCCCACGAAGGAAAAGACCAAGGGCTCCTTCCTGATGGCGGCGAAGGACAAGCGAGTCTGGGCGCTGTTCCTGATCTACGCGGCGTGTTTCGGCATCGAGCTGACCATCAACGGGATGGCCGCGGTCTACTACTTCGACTACTTCGAGCTGAGCATTCAGACGGCCGGCCTCGCCGCGGGGTTGTTTGGCCTGATGAACATCTTCGCCCGCACGTTGGGCGGGTTCATCAGTGACAAGTTCGTCCGCAAGGGCGGCCTGCGCGGGCGCGTCAAGTGGCTGTTTATCGCGCTTCTGGTCGAGGGCATTGCACTCATCGTTTTCTCACAGATGAACCCGGGCCGGTTTCCGGACCTTGAGCCGACACAGGTGTTGGTCATGGCGATTCCGGTGATGATCGTTTTCAGCCTGTTTGTCCAGATGTCCGAGGGCGCGACCTACTCGGTCGTGCCGTTCATCAACAAGAAGGCGCTGGGAGCGGTCTCCGGCATCGTGGGCGCCGGCGGGAACATGGGCGCCGTCGCAGGCGGCTTCCTGCTCAAGGGACACCATGGAGAGTGGCCGACCGCGCTATTGATCATGGGCTGCTGCGTCACCGGCGCCTCGTTCCTGGCTTGGCTCGTCCGCTTTAGCCCCGCCGAGGAAAAGGCCGCGCAGGAGGAACTTGCGGTCGCGGTCAAGACGCGCCGCGAAATCGCAGCCGCCAAGCCGCCGCGCAAGCCGCTCATGCCGGCGCTCGGCCCGGCGTTGCAGCACATTCGGCCCATGGACGCGCTGCGCATCTACCTGGGCGTTGCGCTGGTCCTGAAAGGCATCTACTTCATCACGAACATGGCCGAGGTCGAAAGCGCCCTCTCCGGTCCGCTCCCGGAGTGGCAGACGTTCGTCGCCTGGTGCGTGGTGTTTGCCCACATTGTCGGCGGAGCGAGCCTGGCGCTCGGATTCATCACGCGGGTGTCGGCCGGCCTCAACGCGATCGTCATGCTCGGTGCCGTGGGGGTGCACACCTTCGGGACCGCGACGGGCGGGTTGTTCAGTACCAACGTCGACTTCCAGCTCGCCTTCATGGTGTTCTTCACGCTGGTGCTGATCACCTGGCGCGGCGCCGGGCCCATGTCGCTCGACCGACTGCTCGGCGAGGAGAAGGCCGTCCACGAGGAGCCGATTCTCCTGCCGTAGCACCGGTGACAACCTCGATCCCGGACCGCCCTCCGATCGCCGTCGGAGGGCGGTCTTTTTGTCGCTCGGCGCATACCCCGGTACGCGCCGGGGTGCATACGGGGCGATGCACTTGCGCGACGGAACAGGCCCGGTGTGCGGAGTTTTCGAGTGGCACGCCATTCCCGTAGGCACGGGCGGATGACCTTCTCCAGAACTCTTCTCGTGTTCGCACTGCTCGCGGGAATCGCGGCCGCGCAAACGCCTACAGCCGACTTCAAGAGCTCCTGCTCCAGCTGCCACACGATCGGTGGCGGGCCGCTCACGGGACCGGACTTGAAGGACGTTTCAAAACGCAAGGACCGTCCGTGGCTCGTGCGGTTCGTGATGGACCCTGCCGGGGTGATCGCCAGCGGCGATCCCTACGCCAAGGAGATCCTCGCGGCCTCCGGTGGCGTTGCGATGCCGCCGGTCGCCGGCATGACGAAGGACCGCGCAGCGGCGCTGCTCGATCTGATCGAGGCCGAGTCCGCCAAGGAAAAGTCGCAGTTCGCAGGCAGCGCGGTTTCCGAGCGTCCGCTCACGGATGACGACATCACCCGCGGTCGCGCGATCTTCCTCGGAACGGAGCGGCTGACCAACGGCGGCGCGTCCTGCGTCTCGTGTCACGCGGTCGGAGGCATCGGTTGGCTCGGCGGCGGCAAGCTGGGTCCCGACCTGACCAAGGTGTTCGAGAAGTACGGTGACCGGCGGCGGCTCGCTGCCTGGCTGAGTGCCCCGGCGACCGAAACGATGCTGCCCACGTTCAAGGACCGTCCCCTCGACGAGGAGGAAATCCTCGGCCTCGTCGCGTACTTCCGCGACACGGCGGCCCATCAGGAGGAAGACACCGCACCGCACGCGCTCGTCTTCATCCTCATTGGCCTGGCGGGCGCGATCGGCGCGCTCGTCGGCTTCAACTCCGCCTGGAAGGGACGCTTCCAAGGGGTCCGCGCCCGCCTCGTCGAGAGCGCGCGCAAGGGAGATCTCGCATGAGCAACGGTAACGGCAACGGCAGCGGCAACGGCAGCGGCAACGGCAACGGCAACGGCAACGGCAACGGACACCGCCCCTGGATCAAGGATGAGGTGAACGCCCGTTCCCGCGGCTGGGAAGAGTTCTATCGCAACCGCTGGCAGCACGACAAAGTCGTCCGCTCGACCCACGGCGTGAACTGCACCGGAAGCTGCACATGGCAGATCTACGTGAAGGACGGAATCGTCACGTGGGAGATGCAGGGGCTCGACTACCCGCCGCTCGAAGACGGGATCCCGCCCTACGAACCGCGCGGGTGCCAGCGTGGCATCTCGTTCAGCTGGTATCTCTACAGTCCGCTGCGGGTGAAGTACCCCTACATCCGCGGCGCCCTGCTCGACCTCTGGAAAGAGGCGCGAGCCAACCACGAGGATCCGGTCGACGCCTGGACCGCGCTCGTGGGCGACGACGAAAAGCGTGCGCGCTGGCAGCGTGCGCGTGGCAAGGGTGGCCTGCGACGCACGAACTGGGACACCGTCCTGGAGCTCATGGCCGCCGCCAACGTGCACACGATCAAAAAGCACGGCCCGGACCGTCTGACCGGGTTCTCGCCGATTCCCGCGATGTCCATGATCAGCTACGCGGCCGGCTCGCGCATGCTGCAGTTGATGGGGGGCGTATCGCTCTCGTTCTACGACTGGTACTGCGATCTTCCGAATGCTTCGCCCGAGACCTGGGGCGAGCAGACGGACGTGAACGAAAGCGCCGACTGGTACAACGCCAAGCTGCTCGCGGTCATGGGGGCGAACCTCAACATGACCCGCACGCCGGACGTGCATTTCGCCGCGGAGGCACGCACCAACGGCACGAAGATGTGGGTCTTCTCGCCCGACTTCTCCCAGGTCGCGAAATACGCGGACACCTGGGTGCCGTGCAACGCGGGCCAGGACGGCGCGTGGTGGATGGCGGTCAACCATGTGCTGCTCAAGGAGTTCCATCACGAGCAGCAGACGCCGTACTTCATCGACTACACCAAGCGCTTTACCGACAGCCCGTTCCTCGTCGAGCTGACCGAGACCGACGGCGTCTGGAAGCCGGGTCAGATGCTGCGCGCCAACCGTCTCGCGAACTACGCGGGCGAGGAAAACGGCGAGTGGAAGTTCCTCATGTGGGACGAAGGCGAGAAGCGCCCGAAGATGCCGCTGGGCTCGATGGGCCACCGCTGGCAGAAGCAGAAGGGCAAGTGGAATCTCGAGCTCAAGGACGGTGTGGACGGGTCGGAGATCGATCCCGCGCTCACCTTCCTCGATTCGGGAGACGCCGTCGAACAGGTTCACCTGGACGACTTCGCCGAGGGACGCGGCATTGCGCGCGGCGTGCCGGTTCGCCGTCTCGAGACAGCCGACGGCGGATCCGTCACGGTCGCCACCGTCTACGACCTGCTCATGGCCCAGTACGGCGTGCCGCGCGGACTCGACGGGGACTACCCCGCCGACTACGACGACGAAGAAGCCGCGTACACCCCCGCATGGTCGGAGCGCTTCACCGGCGTCAGCCGCAAGGAGCTGATCCGCTTCGCTCGCGAGTGGGGCGTCACGGCCGAGAAGACCAACGGCCGCTGCACGATCATCATCGGCGCGGGCGTCAACCACTGGTACCACGCCAACCTGATGTACCGCGCCGGGATCCACGCACTCGTCTTCTGCGGATGCGTCGGCACCAACGGCGGCGGACTCGCGCACTACGTGGGCCAGGAAAAGCTCGCGCCCATGGAGCCGTGGAGCGCCATCGCGATGGGCAAGGACTGGTACCCGGGCGCTCGTCTTCAAAACGCGCCGAGTTGGCACTACGTGCACAGCGACCAGTGGCGCTACGAGAAGGAATTCACCGACTACCACACCGTCCCGCCCCAGACCGATCCGAAAACGCTCGCGCATGGCCACACGATGGACACCAATGTGCGCGCGGTTCGCAACGGTTGGTTGCCCTTCTATCCGCAGTTCAAGGAGAACCCGCTTGACGTCGTCAAGGAGGCGGAGGCCAACGGCGCCAAGGATGACGCCGCCGTCGTCAAGCGCGTCGTCGATCGCCTCAAGTCGAAGGACTTGCAGTTCTCGATCGAGGATCCGGACGCCGAGGAGAACTGGCCGCGCGTCTGGTACATCTGGCGCGGCAACGCGTTGCAGTCGTCCGCCAAGGGGCACGAGTACTTCCTCAAGCACTACCTCGGCACGCATCACAACGATATCGCCGAGCCGCTCGCCGAGGACCACGTCAAAGAGGTCAAGTGGCACGAGCACGCGCCGACGGGCAAGATGGATCTCGTCGTCGATCTCAACTTCCGCATGGACACGTCGGCGCTCTACTCCGACATCGTCCTGCCCGCCGCGACCTGGTACGAGAAGGCGGACCTCAACTCGACGGATATGCACAGCTTCATCCATCCGTTGACGCCGGCCGTGCCGCCCTGCTGGGAGTCGAAGAGCGATTGGCAGATCTTCCGCGAGATCGCGAAGAAGTTCTCCGAACTCGCGGTGCGCCACTTCCCGGAACCGGTCAAGGACCTGATTGCCGCGCCGCTGGCGCACGACTCACCGGCCGAGATCGCGCAACCGCGCATCGAGGACTGGTACGACGGCGACGTCGAGGCGATTCCCGGCAAGTCGATGCCGAACTTCAAGGTCATCGAGCGCGACTACAAAGAGGTCTACAACCAGTTCATCTCCCTGGGCCCGAGTGTTCGGGAAGGGGGTCTGGGGGCGCACGGTACGCACTACGACTGCGCCGACTTCTATGACGAGATGGTCGCCACCGGCCCGGTCGAGCACTGGAACGGCAAGACCTATCCGTCGCTGAAAGCGGATGTCACCGTCTGCAACTCGATTCTCAATCTCGCCACCGTGACGAATGGCGAGCTCTCCTACCGCTCGTACAAGGACCTGGAGAAGAAGACCGGCCTGAAGCTGGCGCATCTGGCCGAGAAGCAGCGCAGCATGCGTTGCGATTTCGATGACCTGCAGGGCCGCCCGCGGCGCCTGATCAACAGCCCGATGTGGTCCGGCCTGTGCGCCGATGGCCGCCCGTACGCGCCGTTTACCTTCCAGAAGGAGATGCTGGTTCCGTGGCGCACGCTGACCGGTCGCCAGCACCTCTACCTCGACCACCCGGGCTACATCCAGTTCGGCGAACACCTGCCGACCTTCAAGCCGAAGCCGCTTCCGACGCAGTACTCCGACCTGGTCGTGAGTACGGAGGAGGGGCCGACGCTGATGCTCAACTACCTCACGCCGCACGGCAAGTGGCACATCCACTCGACGTACGGCGACAACGAGCGCATGTCGACGCTGTCGCGCGGCTGCGATCCGTTTTGGATGAACGTCAAGGATGCCGAGCAGATCGGTCTCCACGACAACGACTGGGTCGAGGTGCACAACGATCACGGCGTCGCCGTGACGCGCGCCGCCGTTTCCGCACGCATTCCGCGCGGGATCGGCATCCTCTACCACTCCACGGAGCGCACCTACGGCATTCCGAAGTCGCCGCTGCGCAAGAACCGCCGCGCGGGCGGGCACAACAGCCTGACTCGCACGCGCCTCAAGCCCAACCTGATGGTCGGCGGCTACGGACAGTTCACTTTCCACTTCAACTACTGGGGCCCGACCGGTTGCAACCGCGACACTCACGTGTACGTGCGCAAGCTGCCCACCCTTGCCTGGTAAGGAGACACCATGGACGTTCGCTCACAGATCTCGATGGTTTTCCACCTCGACAAGTGCATCGGGTGCCACACCTGCAGCATCGCCTGCAAGAACGTGTGGACCGACCGGCGCGGCACGGAATACATGTGGTGGAACAACGTGGAAACGAAGCCGGGCACCGGCTACCCCACCAAGTGGGAGGACCAGGACGAGTACAACGGCGGCTGGGAGCTGGTTAACGGCAAGCTGCGACTCAAGTCCACCGGTCGCGGGCGCATCATTCCCAACATCTTTCACAACCCGTCGATGCCCAGCATGGACGACTACTACGAGCCGTGGACCTACAAGTACGAGGATCTGTTCAACGCGCCCGAGGGCGATGACCAGCCGACGGCGCGGCCCATCTCCAAGATCACCGGCGATCCGATCGACATCGAGGCGGGTCCGAACTGGGACGACGACCTCGGCGGCTCCGAGGTCTACGCCAAGAACGATCCGAACATGGAGTCGCTGACGCCGGAGCAGCAGGACCAGATGTTGGCCATCGAGCGGCTCGTCATGTTCTACCTGCCGCGCATCTGCAACCACTGCCTGAACCCGTCGTGTGTTGCGTCCTGCCCCTCGGGGGCGCTCTACAAGCGCGGCGAGGACGGCATCGTGCTGGTCGACCAGAACGTCTGCCGGGCGTGGCGCTCGTGCGTCTCGGCCTGCCCCTACAAGAAGACCTACTTCAACTGGGACACCGGCAAGTCGGAGAAGTGCATTCTCTGCTTCCCGCGCCTCGAGACGGGCCAGGCACCCGCCTGTTTCCACTCCTGCGTGGGCCGCATCCGCTATCTCGGCGTGATGCTCTACGACGCGGACCGCATCGAGGCGACCGCCAAACTCCCCGACGATGAGCTCATCGACGCCCACCGCGACATGATCCTCGACCCGCACGATCCGGAGGTGATCAAGGCCGCGCGTGCCAACGGGATCCATGACGACGTCATCGAATCGGCGCAGAACTCGCCGGTCTACAAGTTCGTCAAGGAGTGGAAGATCGCGCTGCCGCCGCACGTCGAGTACCGCACGCTCCCGATGCTGTTCTACGTACCGCCTTTGCTGCCGGTCATGAGTCAGCGCAACGGCGACACGGTCGAATCGGTCAGCGAGCAGATGTTCCACGCCTTCGACGATGCGCGGGCGCCCATGGAGTACCTCGGCAACCTGCTGGGGGGCGGCAACACGGGCAAGGTCACCTACGCGCTGCAAAAGCAGATGGCCGTCCGCCATTGGCGTCGCGCCGTCACCGTCGGCGACATCACGAAGGAGGAGGCGGAGGAAGTGCTGCGCGCCGCCGACTGCACGCCCGAGGAGGCGGACGCGATCTACAAACTGTCCACCGTCGCGACCTTCGAGGAGCGCTTCGAAGTGCCCCCGATGCATCGCGAGGAAGCGATCGAAATGATGGAGGACACGCTCGACCACAAACGTGCCGCCGGATTCGGGTTCCTGACCGGACCGAGGAGGGGCCAATGATCGGTCACCTCCAACTCGCCGCCGCGCTCGGATATCCCGGGTGCGAAGAGCCGCGTGCCGCACTGGCGACCTTCGAGGGGTTTGCCGGGTTCAGCGACACCGAACTCGAAGAGCTCTACACGCGCACATTCGACATCAACCCGGTCTGCTCGCTGGAGACCGGCTGGCACCTGTTCGGCGAGGACTACAACCGCGGCGCGTTCCTCGTGCGCATGCGCGGATTGCTGCGCCAGCACGGGGTCGAGGAGGGGGCGGAACTGCCCGACCATCTCGAAAGTGCGCTGCGTGTGCTGCGCACCATGGAAGAGAACGACGCCGCCGACCTGGCGCGCGAGTTCATCTTGCCCGCCGTGATGAAAATGCGCATTCCCTTCAAGTCGGGCGACAACCCGTACGGAGCGGTACTGGCCGAGGTCGAGGGTTTCCTGCGCGAGACCTACGGCGAACCGATCCAGTGGAGCGCGCCCACGGACAACACCCCGTACGGGTGTGGAGGATGTCATGGGGTCTGCTAACCATCTCGACTTCCTGCTCTTCGGCGCGTTCCCCTACATCGCGATGGTCCTGTTCATCGTGGTCACGGTGCAGCGCTACCGCCAGAGCAAGTTCAGCTACTCCAGTCTGAGTTCGCAGTTCCTCGAGAACCGGCAGCACTTCTGGGGCATGGTCCCGTTCCACTACGGGATCCTCTTCGTGCTGTTCGGGCACCTCGTTGCGTTTCTCGTTCCCGAGTCCATCCTGTGGTGGAACTCGCATCCGGCGCGTCTGTACATCCTCGAGATCACCGCGCTGATCGGGGGGCTGCTCACGCTCGTCGGATTCGTCGGGTTGCTCATTCGGCGCGCGTCGCACCATCGCCTGCGCGCCGTAACGACGCCGAGCGACTGGGTCGTGGCGGTCATGCTTCTCTTCCAGGTTGCAACCGGCATCGGCATCGCCGTCTTCTACGGCTGGGGCTCCTCCTGGTTCGCCTCGACGCTGACGCCCTACCTGTGGTCGCTCGTTTGGCTCAACCCGGACATCGCCGGGATCGCACCGATGCCGCATCTCATCAAGGCGCACGTGCTCAGCGCATTCGCATTGATCGCGTTCTTCCCGTTCACCCGTCTCGTACACATCCTGGTCATTCCCAACATGTACCTGTGGCGACGCACGCAGGTCGTGCGCTGGTACGGGGTCCGGGGAAGGAGCCGTCGTTCATGAGCACCATCAAGAAGTGGGATGTCGAAGATCCTGCGTTCTGGAACGCCGAGGGCAAGAAGATCGCCCAACGCAACCTGTGGGTGTCGATTCCCAATCTGCTGTGCGGATTCGCGGTCTGGCTCTATTGGGGCATGATCGCGAAGGGCATCCAGGCGTTGCACTTCGGCAACACCGACCTGTTCAACTTCACGTTCGGCAACGACGGGCAACCGCTGGGCGGCGACGCCTACCGCGCGCTGCTCTTCAACCTGCCGGCCGTGGCGGGACTGGCGGGCGCGACGCTGCGCATTCCCAACTCGTTCATGATTTCGCTCTGCGGCGGACGCAACGTCAAGTTCATGACGACGTTGCTGTTGCTGCTGCCGGCCGTCGCGGCCGGGTTCGCGCTCCAGAATCCCGACACGCCGTTCCTGACGTTCGTCATCCTGGCCGCGCTCTCCGGAGTGGGGGGCGGCGCCTTCGCGTCGTCGATGTCCAACATCAGCTTCTTCTTCCCGAAGCGCATGCAGGGGCTGTCACTCGGCCTCAACGCGGGACTCGGGAACGCGGGCGTGAGCGTGATGCAGTTCCTCATCCCGTGGGCGATTACGTTCGGGATGTTCGGCGGTGACCCGTTCAAGCTCGTCAAGGCGGGCAAGACGACGGACATGTGGCTGCAGAACGCCGCGTTCGTCTGGGTGCCGATTCTCGGTGTCTGCCTGATCGGCGCGTTCTTCTTCATGAACAACCTGCCGCAGCACAACAAAGGCGGCAGCAACCTCGGGGCGATCGGCAAGTACCTCTGGCTCACGCTGCTCGGATTTGTCGGCGCGTCGGCAGCCATCTTCCTGCTGCTCATGGACTGGGGCGGGTTCCCCAACCTGCTCAAGCTCCTCATGATCGTTGCGGTCGCTGTGGTGACCACGTTGCTGCTGATGAAGTTCGCGACGCCAGCGGCGACGAAGGAGAACCTGCAGGGGCAGTTCGCGATCTTCAAGAACAAGCACAACTGGGTCATGACGTGGCTCTACACCATGACCTTCGGCTCGTTCATCGGGTACGCCAACGCGTTCCCGAAGTTGATCGACGACGTCTTCGGCGTCATCCGGGTCGATGGGAGCGGCAACGCGCTGCAGGAGTCGATCCTCAATCCCAACGCACCGGTTGCATCCCACTTCATCTGGATCGGCGCCGCGGTGGGGGCGCTGATTCGTCCCGTCGGCGGTTGGCTTTCCGATAAGTGGGGTGGCGCTCGCGTGACGCAGTGGGACACCTACGTCATGGTCGCAGCGACCATCGGCGCCGGCTACTACGTCTCGCTGGCCAGCCAGTCCGTCACGCCGGAGCAGTACTTCATGCCCTTCCTGGGCCTTTTCATCCTGCTCTTCGCGACGACCGGCATCGGCAACGGATCCACGTTCCGCATGATCCCGATCATCTTCGAGAAGGAGCAGGCAGGGCCGGTGCTCGGTTGGACGTCCGCCATTGCCGCCTACGGCGCCTTCCTGATTCCCAAGGTCTTCGGCTCGCAGATCAAGGCGGGCCATCCCGAGTATGCGCTCTACGGATTCGCCGGGTACTACGCGAGCTGCCTCGTCGTGAACTGGTGGTTCTACGCGCGCAAGAACGCGGAGATTCCCTGCTGATGCCGCGCGACACGATTCGTACCGTCACGCTCGCATGTGGCCTGGTGCTCGTGCTCATATCGCTGGGCACGCGCGTGGGCGATATGCGCCTCCCCGGGGACCATCGCGGCTACTCGCCGGTCCAGCCGATCGCCTACTCGCACAGGCTCCACGCCGGCGAGCTCGATATCGACTGCGCCTACTGCCACACCGGTGCGGCGATGGGACGCCACGCCGGGATTCCCTCTGCCGGCGTCTGCATGAATTGCCACCAGTCGGTGACCGCCGCGCGCGCGGACGTCCTCGCGGAGGTGGAACGCGCCAAGGCGGAGGACGAAAAGCCTCGTCTCGTGATCGCCCCGGAGTTGCGCAAGCTCTATCGCGCCCTCGGGCTCAACGATGAGCGGCAGCGCGACCCCACCCTGCAACCCACCCCGATCGAATGGGTGCGCGTTCACCGCGTTCCGGACTTCGTCGCCTTCGACCACAGCTCGCACATCGCCGCGGATGTCGCATGTCAGCACTGCCACGGTCCGGTGGAGTCGATGGACCGCGTGCGACAGGAATCCACATTGCTCATGGGCTGGTGCGTCGATTGCCATCGTCAGAACAATGCCACTCTCGATTGCGGAGCGTGCCACCAATGACCCTCGAACAGCGCCGCTCATTTCTCAAACTCTCCGGGTTCGGTTTACTCGCCGCCTGCTCGCGCGGCCTTGAGACCGTCGCGATCCCGCTGTTGAACCCCGTCGAGGAGCGCATTCCCGGTGTCGCCACCTGGTACGCGTCGCTGTGTGACGGCTGTTCCGCCGGTTGCGGTGCGCTCGCGCGCAGTCGCGACGGCAGCCCCGTTAAGCTGGAGGGGAATCGTGCCCACCCCGTTTCGAAGGGAGGACTCTGCGCCGTTGGTCAGGCGGGCGTGCTGTCGCTCTACGACTCGCAGCGCCTGACGCATCCGCTGGCTGCCGGCGAACGTACCGACTGGAGCGCGCTGGACAAGGCGGTTCGGGAGACGCTCGCCGGCGCCAAGCGCGTGCGCTTCGTGACCGGTACGGTCCACAGCCCGACGCTGCTCGCGGCCATCTCTCGATTCGGTGCGCGCTTCGCGGACTTCCGCCACGTGCAGTACGACGTGCTGTCCGCGTCCGCGATGTTGGACGTGCACGAGCGCGTGCTCGGTCGTCGTGCCCTGCCTCGGCCGCGTTTCGACAAGGCCGGGATCATCGTCGGATTCGAGGCGGACTTCCTCGGCACATGGATCTCGCCCGTGGAGTTCACGCGGGACTATGGCGCGGGTCGCGCCCCCGACAGTGAGCACTATTCGCACCATGTGCACTTCGAGGGGCGCATGTCGCTCACCGGTTCGAACGCGGACAAGCGCCACGTGCGGACGCCTGCCCAGGTGGCAGAGGCGATCGCTCAACTCGCTTGCGCGGTCGGCCGTCGCATGAATCAGCCGCTGCCGTTCAACGTGGAACCCGCGGCCGAGATCGACGCGCTCGCCCAGAAGCTTGTCGCTGCGCCGCGAGGAACCACGTTGATCGTCTGCGGTGTCGAGAACGTCGACGCGCAGAGGCTGGTAGCGCACACCAACTTGTTGCTCGGCAACTACGGCAGCACGCTCGCGACTGACCGACTCTCCCTCCAGCGCCAGGGCGCCACGCCGAAGATCACCGAGGACTTCTCGGCGGACGTCGTACTGGTGGCGGGCTGCAATCCCGCGTACGACCTTCCGGCGGGGCTCGAAGGCGCCACCATTGGATCGTTGATCAGCTTCGCGAGCCACGTCGACGAGACGGCCGCGCAGGCGCAGTTCGTCTGCCCCGACCATCACGCGCTCGAAAGTTGGCGGGATGCGGAGCCGGTGGAAGGCATCGTCACGATCGGGCAGCCCACGCTGCCGCCGATGGGGGATACGCGCGCTCTCGTGGAGAGCCTGGCTCGCTGGAGCGGGGACGAACGCGACGCGCTGACCATCGTGAAATCGACGTGGCAAGAAACGCTGCTCCCGCGCGCAGAAACGGCGGAGCCCTTCGACATCTTCTGGAGCGCCGCGGTGCATGACGGGGTCGCCACGCTCAAGCCGCGTGGTGCTTCCGTACGCGCGGTAGCCAACCTGCGCCAGCCGGTCGTGCCCACCGCAGAGGCGGGTCAACTCGCGTTGGTGCTGTACGCCAAGGTGGGCATGCTCGACGGCCGCCACGCACACAATCCGTGGCTGCATGAGATGCCCGACACCGTGACCAAGGTCGTCTGGGATAACTACGCCAGCTTGTCCGCCGCGACGGCCGATCGACTCGGCGTGGAGCAGGGCGATCTCGTCGATGCGGGCGGGGTCCGTTTGCCCGCACATATCCAGCCGGGGCAGCACGATGACGTTGTCGCCATCGCTCTGGGCTACGGCCGCGCCGGAACGGATCGGTTCGCGCACGTTGGCCCCGATTGGCTCGAGGGCTCGCCGACCGTCGAAGAGGGCGAGACGGTGGGCCGGAGCGCCGCACCGCTGCTGGGCACGCCGTTCATCTCCGTCAAGAAAGCCCGCGGCACGCGTACGCTCGCCCGGACGCAGACCTACGACTCGATGATCGTGCCGGAGCACCTCGGCGGCACCGAGCGCGCCGTGGCGCGGCAGATGACACTCGCCGAGTACCGCAGCCCGGCCGACGACGAACACACCGCGCACCCGACGGGCGAACTGTGGCCGGAGGATCACAAGTTCGAGGGCCACCACTGGGGCCTGACCGTCGACTTGAACGCGTGCACCGGCTGCTCCGCCTGCGTGGTGGGCTGCCAGGCCGAGAACAACGTGCCCGTCGTCGGCAAGGACGAGGTCGCGCGCTCCCGGGAAATGCACTGGATGCGCATCGATCGCTACTACGGCAAGGATGACACGGCCGTACACCAGCCGATGATGTGCCAGCACTGCGACAACGCGCCGTGCGAGACGGTTTGCCCCGTTCTCGCCACGGTGCAGAGCAGCGAAGGGCTTAACCAGCAGGTCTACAACCGTTGCGTGGGCACGCGCTACTGCGCCAACAACTGCCCCTACAAGGTGCGCCGTTTCAACTGGTTCGACTACCCGCACGACGACCGGCTGGCGAACAACTCGCTCAACCCCGACGTCGTCGTTCGGATGCGCGGGATCATGGAAAAATGCTCCTTCTGCATCCAGCGCATCTATACCGGCAAACAGGACGCGCGGCGCGAGGGACGCACGGTCCGCGACGGCGAGATTCAGCCGGCGTGTGTCCAGTCGTGTCCCGCGGACGCGCTCCTCTTCGGCGATCTCAACGACCCGAAGAGCGGAGTTGCCAAAGCGCGGGACGACCGCCGCCACTACCGCGTGCTAGAGGACGTCAACACGAAGCCGGGCGTCGGCTATCTCTCTCTCGTGAGGAACCGCGATGTTTGAAGCCGTCTCCGAACTCCGCGCCCCGCTCACCGACCAGCCGGTCAGTTACGGCAAGGTCACCGACGACATCGCGCGCCCGATGGAGGGCAAGCCGACGCGGCTGTGGTACATCGGCTTCGGGGTCAGCCTGTTCTTCCTGCTGCTCGGGACGATTGCCGTCACCTACACGGTCCTGACCGGCATCGGCACGTGGGGGCTTAATCGCACGGTCGGTTGGGCCTTCGACATCACCAACTTCGTCTTCTGGGTCGGCATCGGTCACGCGGGCACGCTGATCAGCGCCGTACTGTTCCTCTTCCGCCAGCGTTGGCGCACGGCGGTCAACCGATCCGCGGAGGCCATGACGATTTTCGCGGTGCTGTGCGCCGCCACGTTCCCGCTGATCCACATGGGCCGGCCGTGGCTCGCCTTCTGGCCGTTGCCCTACCCGAACACGCGTGGCTCGCTCTGGATCAACTGGCGCTCGCCGCTGTTCTGGGACGTGGTCGCCATTTCGACCTACTTCATCATCTCCGCAACGTTCTGGTACATCGGCCTGATTCCCGACTTCGCAACGCTGCGGGATCGCGTAAAGGGATTGCGGAAGAAGATCTTCGGCTTCCTGAGTCTGGGATGGAACGGATCGGCGCGCACCTGGCAGCGCTACGAGGTCGTCTACCTGCTTCTGGCGGGGCTTGCCACGCCGCTCGTGTTCTCCGTCCACACCATCGTCAGCTTCGACTTCGCCACGTCGGTCATTCCCGGCTGGCACACGACGATTTTCCCGCCCTACTTCGTGGCGGGCGCGATCTTCTCGGGTCTCTCGATGGTGCTCACGCTGATGCTCGTCGCGCGCCGCGTGATGCGCCTTGAGAACTACATCACGAAGAATCACGTGGGCGCCATGTGCAAGCTCATCATCGCGATGGGCGGCATCGTTGGCCTCGCTTACGCGACCGAGTTCTTCATCGCGTGGTACTCGGGCAACGACTACGAGCGCTTCGTCTTCATGAATCGCGCGCTGGGGCCCTTCGCCTGGGCCTACTGGATCATGGTTAGCTGCAACGTGATCGTTCCGCAGTTCTTCTGGTCGAAGCGGCTGCGCGCCAACCTCGGCGTGGTCTTCGGGTTGAGCCTGTTGATCAACGTCGGTATGTGGTTCGAGCGCTTCGTGATCATCGTGACGTCGCTGCATCGCGACTACCTGCCGTCCTCCTGGACGACGTACAAGCCCACGCTCATCGAGGTGGTGACCCTCCTCGGGAGTTTCGGCCTCTTCTTCACCCTGTTCCTGCTCTTCTGTCGCTTCCTGCCGGTGATCGCCATCGGGGAGGTGAAGGGAGTGGTGAACCACGCTCGGGAGAACGAAGCATGAGTGCCCGCATCCAGACCGGAATTTTCGAACGCGACGGCGACCTGCTGCGCGCAACGACCGCGGTCCGCGAGGCCGGCTACCGGATCGTCGATGCGTACACGCCGTTCGCGGTCCACGGACTCGACCGGGCCATGGGGCTGCGTCCTTCGCGCCTCACCTGGGTCTGCTTCTGGTGCGGCTTGTTCGGGCTGGCATTCATGACCTGGTTTCAATACTGGAGTTCGGCCTCGGATTGGCCCATCAACGTGGGCGGCAAGCCGTGGAACTCCTGGCCCGCCTTCGTCCCGGTAGCGTTCGAGGGAACGATCCTGCTCGGAGGCCTGGGAGTCGTCGCGGCGCTCTTCGTCCGGTGCGGGCTTCGTCCCGGACGCAAGGCGAAGATGCCTGCCCCGCGCGTGACCGACGATCGATTCGCGCTGGTGGTGGAGTGCTCGCGCGAAGGCCGCGGTGCGGACGAGTTGCCCGCTCTTCTGCGGAGCCACGGAGCGATCGAGGTGACGGAGGATCTCGGGGAGACGCTCGCATGAACACCACGCAGAAAGCTCTCGTCCTCGCCATCCTCGTCGTCGCGGCGCTCCATTTCGTCGGTTGGTCCGACTATCGCGTGCGCAACTACGAGATCATGCCGGACATGCTCGTTTCGGTGCCCTACGGGTCGCTCGACGCGAACCCCAACTTCCCGGACGGCAAGACCGCGCAAACGCCCGTCGAGGGCACGATCGCGCGCGGCTTTCCGCCGCTCCAGGGCAGCGGCGTTCTGCTCGATACGGGGAGCGAGTGGAAGACGCTGGACGGCACGCAGCAACGCGCCTGGGATGCGTACGTCATGCCGACCGCAGCGGATGGCGATCTCGCACGCGGTCGTGAGGTCTTCCAGGCGATTTGCGCCACCTGCCACGGCTCGGGCGGCGCGGGAGACGGCAAGGTGACCAAGCGCGGCGTGCCGCCCCCGCCGTCGTTGGCGGCGGAAGGTGCGATCGCGATGAGCGATGGCCGACTCTTCCGCATTGTCACCGCGGGTCAAGGCAACATGGCGCCGCATGCGGCACAGGTCGCGCGAGCGGATCGATGGAGGGTGGTCCGGTACATCCGGTCGCTGCAAAAGTGATGCACGAAAACAGCAAGCGGATTCTCCTCGCGATCGCCGCGGTGGGTGGGCTGCTCACTCTGATCGGCTGGTTCGCCAGCACGGAGCGCACCAGCGCCGGCGTTCTGGTCGCCGCCATGCTCGTTCTTGGGATGAGCCTCGGAGGGCTCGCGTTCGTTGCGTTCGGGTATGTCACGCGCGCCGGATGGAGCACGGCGTTGCGGCGGGTTCCGGAGGCGATGGCAGCGACGCTTCCGTTCGGCGCCGGCCTCACGTTGATCGCACTCGCGTTCGGACCGTTCCTCTACGAGTGGATGCACGACCACCACGATCCGATTCTGGCCAAGAAGGCGGCGTGGCTCTCGACCGGATTCTTCTACGTGCGTGCGGTGGTCTATCTTGGCGTCTGGATGCTCTTCGCCCGCGCGATTCGACGCGTCTCCCTGCGGCAGGACGAGACCGGCGACGTCGGCGCGACAGGCACGAATCTGCGACTCTCGACGATCTTCCTCATCTGCTTCGCGCTGACGTTTTCGTTCGCGTGCTTTGACTGGATCATGTCCATCGAGGCGCACTGGTTCAGCACGGTGTATGCGGTCTACTGCTTCTCCGGGCTCTTCCTGGCAGCGATCGCGGCGATCACGATCTTCTCGATTCTGCTGCGGCGGCAGGGCACGTTTGCTGGCGTGTTGCGGGAAGACCACCTTCACGACCTGGGCAAACTCACGCTTGGCTTCTCCACGTTCTGGGCTTACATCTGGTTCTGTCAGTACATGCTCATCTGGTACAGCAACATGCCGGAGGAGACCTCGTACTACGTGACGCGCTTCGGGGGGGCCTGGGGGCCGCTCATGATCGCCAACGTCGTCGTGAACTGGCTCATTCCGTTCATCGTATTGCTGCCGCGCCCCGCGAAGCGGGACGAGGGCAGGATGATGGCGGTCGCGGTGCTGCTTCTCGTGGGGCGCGTCTTCGATCTCTACCTGCTTGTGCAGCCGGGGCTCCTGGACTCGCCCGCGTTCGGCCTTTGGGAGCTCGCCCCTCTTGCGGCGACGGTTCCGGTGGCGATCATTCTCGTAAGTCGCGCGTTCTTCAGCGCCGCACCGGTTCCGAAATCGGATCCGATGCTCGGGGAGTCACTGCACTATCACAACTGACCGTGGCCGCTAACTGTTCATCCGCCAGATCTCGAAGTTGAGGATCGCCGCGATGGTGACCCATGCGAGATAGGGAAGCAACAGGAGAGCCGCTGCACCGCTCACCTTGCGGAATGCCAGCATCGTGGCCAGGATTGCGAACCAGAGCGCGACGATGATGATCAGTGCGGCGAGGATCTGTTCGGCCCCGAAGAACATCGGCGTCCATGCGGCGTTCAGCGCCAACTGAATGACAAACAAGCTAAGCGCCACCCGAGCCCGATCTTCTGCCGTCCTCCGTCGCCACACCAACCACGCCGCTGTGCCCATCATGGCGTAGAGCGTGGTCCAGACCACCGGGAACACCCAACCGGGAGGCGTCCAGTCGGGTTTGGCGAGCGACTGGTACCAGTCACCGGGCGGGGCGATCGGACCCGGCAGCGCGGCGGCAAACGAGAAGAGTACCCAGCCGATCCAAGCAAGAAACGAGCGCATGGCATCAGGCTAACGGAACCGTGCGAGCATTCTCATGCCCGCACGGTGTTGGCCGCGGACTATTCCACGGACAGGCAGCGCAGCTCCGAGTCCGACGACCCGACTCCGAGCACCAACACTTTGCCGTCGACCTCGCGGAACTTGGCGCTTCCGCCCGCGATGCCCACAACGATGCCTTGCTCGTAGTGGTGCTCCAGGGAGTCGTCGCAAACCAGGATCTTCTTCGGTCCGGACTTGCTCGCCATGCAACTCGGCTCGGTTTGCCTGCGACCGGCGTAAGACGTCAGATGGCCCACCGGTCCGGTTCCGAGGTTCTTGTACGCCTCGACTCCCCCGGCCCCCTTCAGATCTTCCAGCTGGTCACCGGGGCAGAACAACAGCTCCATGGTGTGCTCGTCGAACAGGCCGGTTCCCAGGACATCGAGAACGAAGCGCGCGCCGTCCTTTTTCGGGTAGCGACTGCCGCCATTGATCTCCAGCAGGCGAACGAGTTCGCTCACGTGCTGGATGCACTCGACGCGTTCCGCCTTGCGGCGCGCCGCGGAGACCATCACGGACACCATCCCCGCCAGAGTGGAGATGATGGCGATGACCACCAGGATTTCGATCAGGGTGAATGCTTTCGCGTTTCTCATTGCACCGGGAACTTCGCACTGGGCGTGCCGTGATGGAAAACCGCGAAAACTCAACGAAATGGACGCCGACTCCTGATGAGCCCGCCTTACAACGCCGGTAACCGGGTTGCCGATTGGGGTCTGCGGCCTCTGCCCGTCCTGAAATCCCGGACCGCGCGACCGAGCGACGGAATTCAGATGACAAGCCGTCGGGCGGCGCGTTGGAATGGGTGCATGCGCGCGATTGGGCTCACCGCTCTGGCCGCCGTCCTCTTCGCGGGCGGGTTCGCGTTCGTGCGCGCCCAGGACGACGACCTGCGCACGGAACTCGCGGCCCTGGAGCGCGCGCTCGCCGACCTCCAGCGCGCCGAGGTCTCGACGGAATACTCGATTCCCGACGAGCCGCTCGAACTCCACCGCATTCCCGTGATCACGGCGACGAGTCCGCTCTTCTTCCGCAACGCACCCGGAGACGTCGAGGGGTATTGGTCGACCCTCGAAGGCGTCCACTCCGGCCCCGGTCCGACCGAAGACGGGGGGCAGCCGTTCGGGACGATCGAGGAGGTCGCGGAACTCCTGCGGGTGCGCGATGAGCAGGCGGGCTTCAACGCGCCGGAGCTCATGGCCAGCGGATACGAGTTGCTCTTCCGCGGAACGGCGGAGGCCGCTGCTCGCATCCGGGGCTATCTCGAAAATGAACTCCGGCCCCGCGTGCTTCGGACGGCCCGCTTCGAGGTCGACTGGGAGATGGGCGCGGGAAGAGGGGATCAGAGTTTTCGGGCGCAGATGCTCTCGCTCGTCGGTGCGCGCGGCATGTTCTGGGTGGGGCGGCAGCAGGCGATCGTCCGCGACTCCGATGTTTCCCCGACGTTCGGCCCGCTCGGGATCGTCGACCCTCTCGTCGATCGCGTGTACACGGGCGAGTGGGTGCTTCCCGAGTTGATCGGTGACGGTGCGGTCCTGCAGGGCCCCATTCGATTCGAGAGTCGGCGTCTCGACGGTGCGCTGCGCAGCATCGCAACGCGGCGCTCGGGCACGCTCGACATGGTGAGCATGCGCGAGACGGTGACGCGTCCGAATGCCCGCTTGGCGTCCAATGAATGGGAGCGCGTGTATGCGGGCGCGGGTGTGCTCCGCGTCCGTGCCAGCGTTCTGGAGCGAGGAGCCGCGCGATGAAGCGTGCCGTGGGCCTCCTCGTCGTGTCGCTGCTCGCCGGCGCATTGCTCGCGCAGGACAAGAACGAATCCCTGCGCGATCGCGTGCGCGCGCTCCGCATGGAGATCGAAGCGCAGACTCGCCCGGACGATGCGGGGGCGCCGAGCGTGCGATTCTATGATGTGGCGGCGGTGTTCTTGCCGCTGCAGACGACGAGCACGACCGACCGCGACTTGCCTACGAGTATCAGGCAGCCGCCGGAGGTGGCTTGGACGGAGCCGTTCTCGACGTGGGAGCAGCAGTCCCTGCTGGAGTTCGTGGCAGAGGCCGTGGGAGACGAGGCGCAGCTTTCGCTGCGCTCCGGGCTGCTTCGAGTGTTCGGGCCGTCGGTGATCCACGAGCGGGTCAAGCGGCTGCTCGCGTTCGCGGCGGAGCGAACGCGAGAGAAGTTCATCGTGGAGCTCGAAATTCGCCCGTTGCGGCACGACGATCCGTCTTTGGGACGCGCGAGCGTGCGATGCGCGAACGGAGTCGAGCAGGCGTACAGCGCGACGGTCGAGCGCAGCTATGTGTTCGACTACGACGAGGAGTCCGCGCGGGAGGCCGGCATCGGCGACTCGCGCACGGCGGCAATCTCGGAAGGCCTCGCGGGCGACGTGCTCATCTGTCTCGACCGGCGCGCCGGCGGGGTGTTGGCCCACATGAGGATCCACTGGCAACGGCTGGCCGCCGAACCGCGCAGCGCCGATACCCAGCATGGTCCCGTCACGCTTCCGATCCTGGACGTGGTGCGGCTGCGGTCGTCGGCATGGCTACCGTTCGATCGCCCGGTCGTCGTGGCTACGTGCACGCGCGGGATGACGCCGTGCCAAGTCGTCGTTCGCGTCCGCGTTGCGGAATAGTACGATCCTTCGATGGACGTGGTCGAAACGGGGGAGCGGGTCTATCTGGCGCGACCGCAGGCGCGCGACGAAGCCGAATTCTTCAAGCTGATCCGTGCCAGCGCTGATTTTCTCCGCCCGTGGGAGCCGCTGCCGCCGCCCGGCCTGAAGCAGGACAGCCCGGAACGGTTTCGCATGCTGCTCCAGCAGGGCGGCGGCGACGATCACGCCAAGTTCTTTATTCGACTCCACCGCAACGATGCGTTGGCGGGCATGATCAACCTCAACAACATCGTGCTGGGAGTCTTCCAGTCCGGCGCCCTTGGCTATTGGATGGGGGAGCCGCACGCCCGTCAGGGATACATGGGCGAAGCGCTGCAGCTGATGCTGCGTCACGCGTTCGAAACGCTCGGCTTGCATCGCGTGGAAGCGAACCTGATGCCGCACAACACGGCGTCGCGGGCGCTGGTGCGTCGCGCCGGGTTCCGGCAGGAGGGGCTCTCGCCCCGCATGATCAAGATTGCCGGCGAGTGGCGCGATCACGAGCGGTGGGCGCTGCTGGTAGACGAGTGGAGTCCGGCTAACCGTCCGAGCGCTTGAGCTGGCGGATGCGCTCTCCGTAGCTCGACTCGCGGTCCCCGGGCGCTCCGATCTCATCGAGCTCGGAGTGGATCTTGTCGATGATCTTGCGCACCTTGCGACGCGTCTTCTTGTCCGAGTCGTCGAGCTTCTCCTCGAGGCGGGTCGACTTGGTTCGCAGATCGAACAGCTGGACGAGATCCTGCTCGTGCTCCTGCACAACCTTCACGAGCTTCTGCTCGGTTTTCGCGTGCAGTTCGCGCAGACTCTCCATCTCTTCCGCGAGCTCGGCGTTCGACGAACGCGCTTCGCGCAACGCATCAACCTCTCGTTGCAACGTGGCCTGCTGTTCGCGGGCGTCCTCGACCGCCAAATCGGATTCGACCAGTCGCCCCTTCGCGGCGGCGACTTCCTGATCGCGCATCTCCAGGAGGCGGCGCAGCTCCTGCGCGGTCTCATCGCCTTCGCGTTGCTGTCGCTCAAGGTCCGTCTGATCCGCCTTGGCGTCGATCAGGCTTTCCTCGAGTGCAGCGTTCTCCTCGCGCATCCGCGCGACCTCGGCCTGCAGTCCCTCGAGATCTTCCTGCGCCTTCGAGACGCCGCTCTCCTGAGCGGACGCGTACGCTTCGATCTGTTCGCGCGCGGCTACGAGGCTGGCCGCGACGTCGTCGCGTTCGCGGCGAATCGCCTCGAGTTCCTCGCGCACATCGCGCAGCTCCTCGCGCGCCTTCTGCGCATCCGCATGCGACTCGGCGAGCAGGTCGCGTTCTTCCTGCACACGATCGAGGCGCACCTGGGCCTGGGTCAGGTCGTCACCGAGGGACTCCCAGCGTGCCCGTGCCCGATCGAGACTGTCCAGCAGGTCGGCAATGTTCTTGAGGCACGAAGCCTCCCAGTCCACCAATTCGCGCGGGGAGTCCCGCAGTTCCTGGCGAAGTCGCTCGCTGTCCGGCGCCGCATCCGCGGTGCCAGCTACGCTCCAATCGCCGGTTGATCCACCTTGAGCCATGACGCATAAGAGTACCGAATGGATGAAGTCCGTGCCGGAAGGATCTGTTCAGTACGGGAAATCCGGAGACAGGGCGAGTTCCCGGTGTCTCTCGCGATTGTGGAGGAAGGTTCACTCCCAGAAGCCAATCGCCGACGTATAGTAGTGAGAGCCATGCAGCGCGCGGCGACCATTCTTCTTGTCCTCTACTCCAGCTTCATGCTGGGCAAGGCGCCGTGTTGTCGGATCCACGACTTCACGGGATCCGTGCCGTCCGAGGTCAAGCCGTCCGAGGATTCGGAAGAGCATGTCCGCGGCCCGGGCCAGTACGTTTGCCCGTGCTGCGAAAAGCCTGGAAAGCACAAGGACGGTCAGCCCGCGCCGCGCTTCGGCAAGAAGTGCACCTGCCCGGCGCTGATCGGAACGCTCGCCGCCGCTTCGGACGCGATCGATCTGCCTCTCGCTCTCCCCTTTGATGGATCCTTCCTGCCGGCCAAGATCGATACGCTTTCGGTCTTTGCGTTCGTGCAGTCGACGCTCGCGCCGCCAATCGCCGTGCGCGAACTCACCCTCCCGCTGCTCCTGTAGCGCATCCTCCCCGCCCGCGCAGTCCGAGCGGGCATGCCCTCCGTCAACGGACGTGGTTTGAATTGGGAGTTGTGATGATGCGAACAGTCTTACTTTGTGCGCTGCTTGGCAGCGGTTGCGTGCGATACACGAAGCAACCGGTCGAGTGGGACGCTGTGTCCATGCGAATCGAGCAACGAGCACCGGGTGCACTGGACTACGAGGGTGCGCTCGCGTTCGCGCGGGAACACAATCCGGAGCTGAAGCGTTTGCGCCTGGAGGCGGAAGCGGCCGGTTTGGACGTGCCGCCCACGTCCGTCAACTTTGCGGCTAGCTCGCTGGAGAACAATGCGGTCGGGTTCGTCGACCCGGTGGCGCTGCTGAAGCTGGGGCCGCGAGGGGCGCGTGCGCGCGCTGCGGAAGAGCGCGAGAGCGCGCTGTTGGCCGGACTGCGGGAGCGTGACCTTGAGGTGGCCGCTTCCATCGCGGAGGCGTATCTCGTCGAGCGCGTTCTCCGCAACATCACGATGCCGACGGTTGCTGCGGATCCGGCGCACTTCCGAAAGGCCGGATTGGCTTCTTCGGCCGAGGCTGCGCGCGTGACGTATGCGCGGGAGCGGGAGCAAGCGGAACGCTTCACCGTCGAAGCCATGCGGCGAGAGAACCTCGCACG
>Ga0070728_10002327_pt1 | contig 24027 bp, 22 predicted proteins | sample tdDd471_FD_66723 | JGI IMG/M metagenome (GOLD analysis project Ga0070728, IMG submission 66723) | Marine sediment microbial communities from the Atlantic coast under amendment with organic carbon and nitrate - tdDd47.1 | ecosystem: Environmental > Aquatic > Marine > Coastal > Sediment | place...
TCGCTACGCAGCGCGTTGACCCCGTCGGCGACCAGTTTCATCGCGTCCACGTCAAGGCCGCTGTCGGTCTCGTCGAGGATGCACATCCTGGGCTCCAGCATGGCCATCTGAAGGATCTCGTTGCGCTTTTTCTCGCCGCCGGAAAAGCCGACGTTGACCGGGCGCTTGAGCATGTCGGCGTCGATCTTGAGCGACTTGGCGCGTTCGCGCACCAGCTTGAGGAAGTCGGCGGCGCTCATCTCGTCCTCGCCGCGCGCCTTGCGCTGGGCGTTGACGGCGGTGCGCAGAAAGGTCATGTTGCCGACGCCGGGGATCTCGACCGGGTACTGGAACGCCAGGAACAGGCCGGCCGCCGCGCGCTCTTCGGGCTCCATCTCCAGCAGGTCGACACCGTCCAGCGTGGCACTGCCCTCGGAGACCGCGTAACCACCGCGACCGGCCAGAACATAGCTGAGCGTCGACTTGCCCGAGCCGTTCGGCCCCATGATCGCATGCACCTTGCCCGGCTCGACCGTCAGGTCGACGCCCTTGAGGATTTTCTTATCCTCTTCCTCAAGATGAACGTGCAGGTTCTTGATTTCCAACATGTCTTACCTCTTTCTCATCTCTGTCTCCGGGCGCGTTGCCACGGGAAATTTCGGGGGCGGGCCGCTCAGGGCCGCGTCATGAAGCGAATGATCTGCAACAGCCGGTCGGGGGGCACCGCCAGTGGCGCCACCTCAAAGGCGGCCATGCGGCCAATGATATGGGGCACGCCGAGAAACTCCTCGACCTTGGCGAACCAGCGCCGCTTGGTGTAATCGTCGAACAGCAGCGTCACCGGCCGGGTGATCGAAAACGCGGTGGCCAGCGCGCAGCCGATGCGGAACCGGCCATCGACCAGCACCACGTCGGGGTGCCGGAACCCGGCGCGGCGCCAGACCTTGAGCGGGTAATCGGGAAAATTGCGCCAGGCGCTTTCATCGGCGGGGTGGCCCCAGTCGCGGGTCGGGCCGATGTCGGCCCAGACCACATCGACCGCGCTGCCCTCTGCCGGCGGGTTGGCGCGGAACCAGTCGCGCATCATGCGCGCCCAGCCCCGGTCGCTTTCCACCGAGGTGACATGCTTACCCGCCATCTCGGCCGCCATCACGGTGGAGCCGCCCGACCCGTACTCCAGGATAGTGTCCGCCGCCCCATAGGCCGCGCGCAGCGCCTCGGCCTCGGGCTCCGGCAGGGTCAGCACCGGGCGCTCGATATGGGGGCGCGCATCCATGATCAGTCCAGCACCACCGCAGTGCCCGAGGCGCTGACCATGAGCATGTTGTTGATCACCTCGTAATCCAGATCGACGCCGACCACCGCGTTGCCGCCAAGGGCCGCCGCATGCTCTTCCATCTCGGCCAGGGCGGTGGTGCGGGCGCGGCCCATTTCCTGCTCATAGGCGCCGGAGCGGCCGCCGAGGATATCGGTGATCCCCGCAAACAGGTCGCGCACGATATTGGCCCCAAGGATCGCCTCGCCCACGACGATGCCCTTGTAATCGGAGATCTTGCGTCCCTCGACCGAGGGTGTGGTGGTCACGATCATCTTAGATCACTCCATGTTTTAGATGGATATCAAGGCACTATCCGAAAGTCTTTACCCATCACGGTAAGAGATCCGCGGCTTGCGCCGCCGACGCTCATCCCACCGACCCTTCAAGCGAGATGGCGACAAGTTGTTGCGCCTCCATGGCGAACTCCATCGGCAGCGCCTGCAACACGTCCTTGCAGAAGCCGTTGACCACCAGCGCCACCGATTCCTCCTCGTCCATCCCGCGCGAGCGGCAATAGAACAGCTGATCGTCGTCCACCTTGGATGTGGTTGCCTCGTGCTCGACCCGGCTGGAATTGTTCTTGACCTCGATATAGGGGACCGTATGCGCGCCGCATTTGTCGCCGATCAGAAGGCTGTCGCACTGGGTATAGTTGCGGCTGTTCCTGGCCTTGGGGTGCATCGAGACAAGGCCGCGATAGGTGTTCTGCGCCTGCCCGGCGCTGATCCCCTTGGACACGATGCGCGAGCGCGTGTTCTTGCCCAGGTGCACCATCTTGGTGCCGGTATCAGCCTGCTGCATGTTGTTGGTGATGGCGATCGAATAGAATTCGCCCTGGCTGTCGTCGCCGCGCAGGATGCAGGAGGGGTATTTCCACGTCACCGCCGAGCCGGTCTCGACCTGGGTCCACATCACCTTGGAGCGGTCGCCCCGGCAGTCGGCGCGCTTGGTGACGAAGTTGTAGATGCCGCCCTTGCCGTTCTCGTCGCCCGGATACCAGTTCTGCACGGTGGAATATTTCACCTCTGCATCCTCTTCGACGATGATCTCCACCACCGCCGCGTGCAGCTGCGCGACATCGCGCTTCGGCGCGGTGCAGCCCTCGAGATAGGACACGAAAGACCCCTTGTCGGCGATGATCAGCGTCCGCTCGAACTGGCCGGTGTTCTCGGCGTTGATGCGGAAATAGGTCGACAGTTCCATCGGGCAGCGCACGCCGGGCGGCACATAGACAAAGGAGCCGTCGGAGAACACCGCAGAGTTCAGCGTGGCATAGAAATTGTCGCTGACCGGAACCACGGACCCGAGGTACTTCCTGACCAGCTCGGGGTGCTCCTTGATCGCCTCGGAGATCGAGCAGAAGATCACCCCGGCCTTTTTCAGTTCGGCCTGAAAGGTGGTGCCGACGCTGACCGAATCGAAAACCGCATCCACGGCCACTTTGCGGCCCTCGGCCGGGGCCGCCTCGGCGCCCTCGATTCCGGCCAGGATCATCTGCTCCTTGAGCGGGATGCCCAGCTTTTCATAGGTCGCCAGCAGCTTTGGATCGACCTCGTCCAGCGACTTGGGCTTCACCTCCATGCTTTTCGGGCGGGCGTAGTAATACTGGTTCTGAAAGTCGATCTCGGGGTAGTCGACCATCGCCCAGTCGGGTTCTTTCAACTGCAGCCAGCGGGCATAGGCCTGCAGGCGCCAGTCGGTCATCCATTCCGGTTCGCCGTTCTTGTCCGAGATCAGGCGCACGATATCCTCGGTCAGCCCCTTTGGGGCATAGTCCATCTCGATCTCGGTTTCCCAGCCGTATTTATAGGCGCCGCCCACCTCGCGCACCGCGTCGACAGTATCCTGGTCGACGCCTTCCTTTACCTCGGTCTGGTCCATCGCGGCCATCTGAAACTCTCCTGAACTCACGCCGCCCGGGCGCGATGTTTCTTTTCCTTGTCGCACCACGCATCGGCAAAGCGCAGCACATCATCCTCGGTCACATCCGGGCCCAGCGATACACGGATCGCGCTGGCCGCCGTGGCCTCGTCGTATCCCATCGCCGTCAGCACCCGGCTGGCGCGGACCTTGCCGCTGGAACAGGCGCTGCCCGCGCTGATCGCAAAGCCGGCCAGATCCATCTGCATCACCTGCGTCTCGCCCTTCCAGCCCGGCGTAAGCAGGCATGAGGTGTTGGGCAGGCGTGGCCCTTCATTTCCGACAAAAATAGTATGTTTGACGGCAGCCGCAATAGATGATTCTAGAATATTTCTAAGTTCCGCAACCCGATCCCAGACTCCCTCGGCCAGATCACGCGCGGCGGCCTCGGCAGCGGCACCGAAACCGGCGATGCCGATCACGTTCTCGGTGCCGGACCGGCGCCCCATCTCTTGCCCACCGCCGCGGATTCGAGCGGCGATGTCGGTCCCACGCTTGACCACCAGCGCGCCGATGCCCTTTGGCCCGCCGAGCTTGTGGGCGGAGATCAGCGCCATCCGCGCGCCACACCAGTTGAAGGCGACCGGCAGCTTGCCAAAGGCCTGGGTGGCATCGGTCAGCGCCAGCCCCTCGGGAAGTTCCTGCACGATGCCGGTTTCCGAATTGGCCAGTTGCAGCACACTTGCGGCCGGATCGATCACCCGCACCCTGCCCCGGGCGTCCGTCTCCAGGTCCTCGTCGATCCAGGCACGAACCGCGTCATGCTCCACCCCTGCCCCGTGCAGCCCGCGCCCGGCACAGGCCAGCGCCGCCGCCTCGGTCGCCCCGGAGGTAAAGATCACGTCCGCCCCCTCGGCGCCAAAGGCCGCCGCCACCTGCGCCCGCGCCCGTTCCACCAGCGCCTTGGCGGCGCGGCCCTCGTCATGGACGCTCGAGGGGTTTCCAACCACGTCCATCGCCGCGATCATCGCTGCGCGCGCCTCGGCCCGCAGCGGGGCGGTGGCGTTGCAATCGAGGTAAACCCGTCCGCCCGTATTGCCCACGCCCCCCGTCATTCCGAATCGACCACGGAAAAGATGTTTGGCACCGCCGGGCAAGGCGCCAGATCGTTATCCACAAGGTCTGACAGCCGGGTCTGGTGCAGGAACACGTAGACATGCGCGCTCAGCCCCTCCCACAGCCGATTGGTCAGCGATTGCGCCCGGCTGCCCGAGGACCCGCCCGAGGCGCCGGCCCCCTTGTGCATGGCGTCCACCGTCTCGTCCACCGCGGCCAGCACATCCACGATGCGAATCTCCGATGGTGAACGCGCCAGGCGATATCCGCCGCCGGGGCCGCGCACCGAGGCCACCAGGTCGGCGCGGCGCAGTTTGACAAAGAGCTGCTCCAGATAAGGCAGCGAAATCTTCTGGCGCTGTGCGATCTCGCTCAGAGTCACCAGCGCGCCATCGGGTTGCAGGGCGATATCGACCAACGCCACCATCGCGTAGCGTCCCTTGGTTGACAGCTTCATTCCGGCGCCTCCAGTTCAGCAATTGCGCGAGATTCTTGACGTTGCGCCCTTCAATGCGTATCTCCGCTTGACACCGAATGTGCCAATGCGGCGCGCGATTAGAAACGTTCTAAGGTGCCTTAGCGATTTCGTCAAGAATATCCGGGGCGCCCTTTGAGCAATAATAGGACCCACACCCATATGCCTGAGGTGATTTTCGCCGGACCTGAAGGCCGCCTTGAAGGCCGCTATCACCCGCAGAAGGAGAAAGACGCCCCGATCGCCATCGTTCTTCATCCGCACCCGCAATTCGGCGGCACGATGAACAACAAGGTCGTCTATAACCTGCATTATGCCTTCTACAACATGGGCTTCACGGTGTTGCGGTTCAATTTCCGCGGCGTCGGGCGCAGCCAAGGCGAATATGATCAGGGCATCGGAGAGCTTTCCGATGCGGCCTCTGCGCTCGACTATCTCCAGTCGATGAACAACAATTCCAAGCATTGCTGGGTCGCGGGGTTTTCCTTTGGCGCCTGGATCGGCATGCAACTGCTGATGCGGCGGCCCGAGATCACCGGATTCATCAGCGTGTCGCCCCCTGCGAACATGTACGATTTTTCCTTTCTCGCGCCCTGCCCGTCCTCGGGACTGATGATCAACGGCACCGCCGACCGCGTCGCACCGCCGCCGGACACCACTGCTCTGGTCAACAAGCTGCACGAGCAAAAGGGCATCACCATCACCCACGAGGAGGTCGAGGGCGCCGACCACTTCTTCCAGGGGCCGCACATGGACACGCTGATCGACACGACGACCGATTACGTCAAGCGCCGGCTGACGGAAACCAGCCGCTGATGGCCGCCGGGACGCTGGAGCAACTGGCTGGAAAACTGGCCGATGACACCCTGACCGCGATGGACGAGGTCGGCGACGACCGCCTGTACCTTGAGGTCGGCGGTGTGCTGGCTGCATCATCCCAATCGCTGGAAGAGGCCTTCTTGATGGAGATTCGCATCCGCCTGGCAGAACGCAACGCACGCCGCTTTCTCGACCAGCGGCTTGCCCAAGTGCGCGCCCAGGCGCCGGCGGGCGGACAGCCCGCCGCATGACCGCCCGGCTCGACGCGCAGATCGGATTCCTGAAAGAGGCGGACAAGCTTAAATCCGTCTTGCGCGCCTCGCGCCTGATTTCAGGCGAGCGGCGGGAAAACTCGGCCGAACACAGCTGGCACATCATGCTGCACGCACTGGTGCTGGCAGATCAGGCCGGGCCCGGGGTGCAGATCGACCGGGTGCTGCGGATGCTGCTGCTGCACGACATCGTCGAAATCGACGCCGGAGACGCACCGATCCACGGCAACCCCGATCACGAAGAGATGGCCCGCAAGGAGGCCGCCGCGGCCCGGCGACTATTCGGCCTTTTGCCCAACGACCAGGCCCAGGCATTCCGCACTCTGTGGGAAGAGTTCGAGGCCGCCGTAACCCCCGACGCGAAATTTGCCAAGGCGATCGACCGATTCCAGGTCCCAGTGATCAACCTTGAGAACGGCGGCGGCACCTGGCAGGACTACGAGGTCACGCTGGATCAGCTCGACGCCCGCGTCGGCGTTCCGATCCGGCGCGGCGCGCCGGGGCTCTGGGACTGGCTGCGCCCCAGGTTGTCGGCCTTTTTCGCCCGCCGAGACGGCACCGCCTGATCCGATTCGTCTCATTTTTCGGCAGCCGCGCGCCGCCCCGCCCCTTTCCATGCGACATATCGGTATACATAGGTATACCATCTTTCGCCCTGCCGCGAATTGGGGTAAGCCGCGCCCGACTCTCCCTTTTCTCCTTCGCATCACAGGGGCCGCACCGATGACCAAGATCAAGGTGGACAACCCGATCGTCGATATCGACGGCGACGAAATGACCCGGATCATCTGGGATTTCATCAAGACGAAGCTGATCCTGCCCTACCTCGATGTCGACCTGCTGTATTACGACCTGAGCATTCAGGAACGCGACCGCACCGACGACCGGATCACCGTCGATGCCGCGATGAAGATCAAGGAGGTCGGCGTCGGCGTCAAATGCGCCACCATCACCCCCGACGAGGCCCGCGTCGAGGAATTCGGCCTCAAGCGGATGTATCCCAGCCCCAACGGCACCATCCGCAACATCCTGGGCGGCGTGGTGTTCCGCGCCCCGATCATCTGCCAGAACGTGCCGCGTCTGGTGCCGGGCTGGACCAAGCCGATCGTGGTGGGCCGCCATGCCTTTGGCGATCAGTACAAGGCCACCGATTTTCGCTTTCCCGGGGCCGGCAAGATCACCCTGAAATTCGAGGGCGAGGATGGCACCGTAATCGAAAAGGACGTCTATGACGCCCCCTCGGCCGGGGTGACGATGGCGATGTACAACCTCGACCAGTCGATCCTGGATTTCGCCCGCGCCTCGCTGAATTACGGGCTGAACCTGGGCTGGCCGGTGTATCTTTCGACCAAGAACACCATCATGAAGGCCTATGACGGCCGCTTCAAGGATCTGTTCCAGCAGGTCTTCGAAGAGGAGTTCGAGGAAAAGTTCAAGGAAAAGGGCATCTGGTACGAACACCGGCTGATCGACGACATGGTGGCCAGCTCGCTGAAATGGTCGGGCGGCTATGTCTGGGCCTGCAAGAACTATGACGGCGATGTGCAGTCCGATACCGTGGCGCAGGGCTTCGGCTCGCTTGGGATGATGACCTCGCAATTGATGACGCCGGACGGCCAGATCGTCGAGGCCGAGGCGGCGCATGGCACCGTCACCCGCCACTACCGCCAGCATCAGGCTGGCAAGGCCACCTCGACCAATTCCATCGCCTCGATCTACGCTTGGACCGGCGGGCTCAAGCATCGCGCCAAGCTGGACGGCAACTCCGCGCTGCAAAGCTTTGCCGAAACGCTGGAAAAGGTGGTGATCGACACCGTCGAATCCGGCTGGATGACCAAGGATCTGGCGCTGCTGGTGGGGCCGGACCAGAAATGGCTGACCACCATAGGTTTCCTCGAAAAGCTGGACGAAAACCTGAACGCGGCCCTGGCGGGCTGATCCCGGCGGCGGACGGCAGTGGCGATTGACGCCGCCCCTTGCCGGGGGCGGCGTTTTTTCGTTGCCCCGGCGCCCGGATCTCGGGCAGAGGGGAGCGGAGCAACCGACGGAGGCCGCGATGCCCGCGCATTACATTTACCTGATCCTCGCCGTCGCGGCCGAAACCGTGGGGACCACCGCCCTGCAGGCCAGCCAGCAGTTTTCGCGGCTTATGCCCTCGCTGCTGGCGGTGGCGGGATATGCCGTCGCCTTCTACTTCCTGGCGCTCACGCTCAAGGCCATGCCGGTCGGCATCGTCTATGCCATGTGGTCGGGCCTTGGCATCGTGTTCATCGCGCTGATCGGGTTCATCGCCTTTGGCCAGCGGCTGGATCTACCGGCGGTGCTGGGGCTGGCGATGATCATCGGCGGGATCGCGGTGATCAACCTGTTCTCGGGCAGCACCACCCATTGAGCCCGCGCTTTTGCGCTGGCCTTCTGCGGTGCAGCAGGCTATGCGGCCCACAATCCCCGATTTGAGGCTGAGTTTATGGACCTTCGCAATATCGCGATCATCGCACACGTCGACCACGGCAAGACCACGCTGGTGGACGAGTTGCTGAAACAATCCGGCGCTTTCCGTGAAAACCAGGCTGTCGCCGAACGCGCCATGGACAGCAACGACCTGGAGCGCGAGCGCGGCATCACCATCCTTGCCAAGGCGACCTCGGTCGAATGGAAAGGCACCCGGATCAACATCGTCGATACCCCCGGCCACGCCGATTTCGGCGGCGAGGTCGAGCGCATCCTGTCGATGGTCGATGGCGTGGTGCTGCTGGTGGACGCTGCCGAGGGGCCGATGCCGCAGACCAAATTCGTCACCTCCAAGGCGCTGGCGCTGGGCCTGCGCCCGATCGTGGTGCTGAACAAGGTCGACAAGCCCGACGCCGAGCCGGACCGCGCGCTGGACGAGGTGTTCGACCTGTTCGCCTCGCTCGACGCGGATGACGATCAACTCGACTTTCCGCATCTCTACGCCTCCGGCCGCTCAGGCTGGTGCGACGCCGATCTGAACGGCCCGCGCAAGGATCTGCATGCGCTGTTCAACCTTGTCGTCAACCACGTGCCGGCACCGAAGCAGATCAAGCATCAGGACGAGGATTTCCGGATGCTGGCGACCACGCTGAGCTCCGACCCCTTTGTCGGCCGCATCCTGACCGGCCGGATCGAGACCGGCCGCGTCAAGGTCGGCCAGACGGTGCAGGCCCTGTCCCGCATCGGCCAGAAGATCGAACAATTCCGGGTGACCCGGGTGCAGGCGTTTCGCGGCCTTGGCCAGAGCGACATCGACGAGGGCGAAGCCGGCGATATCGTGTCGCTGGCCGGCATGCAGAAGGCCACCGTGGCCGACACCATCTGCGCGCTTGCGGTGGACCGGCCGCTGGATGCCCAGCCGATCGACCCGCCGACCATCACCGTTACCTTCGGCATCAACGACAGCCCGCTGGCCGGCCGCGACGGCAAGAAGGTGCAATCCCGCGTGATCCGCGAACGACTGATGAAAGAAGCCGAGAGCAACGTCGCCATCAAGATCGCCGACACGCCGGGTGGCGAGGCCTTCGAGGTCTCGGGCCGCGGCGAGCTGCAGATGGGCGTGCTGATCGAGAACATGCGCCGCGAAGGATTCGAGCTGTCAATCTCGCGCCCGCAGGTGATCATGCGCGAGGGCGAGAACGGCCAGAAGCTGGAGCCGATCGAAGAGGTCACCGTCGACGTCGACGACGAGTACTCCGGCGCGGTGATCGAGAAACTCACCGGCACGCGCAAGGGCGACCTGGTCGAGATGCGCCAGAACGCCGGCAAGACCCGGCTTGTCGCCCATGTCCCTTCGCGCGGGCTGATCGGCTATCATGGCGAGTTTCTGACCGACACCCGCGGCACCGGCGTGCTGAACCGCGTGTTCCATGCCTGGGCGCCCTACAAGGGGCCGATCCCCGGGCGGCGCCAGGGCGTGCTGATCTCGATGGAGGATGGCGAGGCGGTGGCCTATGCGCTGTGGAACCTGGAGGAGCGCGGCAAGCTCTTCATCGGGGCGCAGGCCAAGGTCTATCAGGGCATGATCATCGGCGAGCACAGCCGCGACAACGATCTTGAGGTCAACCCGCTCAAGGGCAAGAAGCTGACCAACGTGCGGGCCTCGGGCACCGACGAGGCGGTGAAACTGACCACCCCGATAACGCTGTCGCTGGAAGAGGCCATTGCCTATATCAACGACGACGAACTGGTGGAGGTAACGCCGAACGCGATCCGGCTGCGCAAAAGGTTCCTCGACCCGCATGAGCGCAAGCGGGCCTCGAAGTCCAACTGAACCGTATCACATTGATTCCGAAAAGGGGCGCGGTCACCGCGCCCCTTTTTCATTTGCTCATGGCACGTCCCGCAGATTCGACGGCACGCGCCCGCCGACTCTCCGTTTTCCGACCCTATGACTTTCGTTTATGACACCGAAAACCAGCCTTTTGCCCAATATCTCGGGCCGACTGCCCCCTCTACCTCATGGGTGTCGCCGCCATCGACGCGGCACATCACGCAACCCAAGCAACGAGGGCTTATACCATGAAACGTATCACCTTTTATCACCGCACCCTGTCCCTGACGGCCGCCATGATGCTGGCGACGTCCCTGTCTGCACAGGCTGGCAACCCGGAGGTGGCGGCCGAAGGCAACGCCCGGGCCCAGGTCCGGGCCGAAACCGGCCTGTCGGGCGGAACGGCGCAAGCGGACGCTTCGGGCAACCTGGCCGCCAGCCAGTCGGCGACCTTCGCGTCGTCCGACAGCACGATCAAGGCCGGGGTGCAGACCAGGGCCCGGAGCCGCGAAAGCACCGCGATCACCTCCGAGCACCAGGTTTCGGTCCAGGCCCGGTCCGGCCTGAGGGGACGGCTCTCCGCCGCCGGTAAGAGCGGCTCAGAGATCGCCGCAAAGGCCCAGGCCAAGGGCAAGGCCGGCCTGGAGGCCGCCGCCGGCCTTGTTTCTGACGGAGTCGCCCGGGGCCGGGCCGGCCTTGACGCCGTCGCCGATGCCGTGGCCCGCGGGAACGTGACCGGCCGGGCGGCGGCGGGTGCCGGCGTGTCCGGCGGCGCCACACTTGGCGCGTCCGCCCTGGGTGGCGCCAATGCCGCAGCCGGCGTTTCCGGCGCGGCCGGAGCCGGCATCGGCGGCCTGGGCGCCGCCGCCGGGGCCGCGGGTGCGGCGGGTGCCGGCATCGGTATCGACGGATAACCGCAGCACCACGATTCGGGCGCGGGCATTGACAGCCCGCGCCCCTCTATCGTACCCGAACAGTCTCTTGACGAGGTCGCCGCCGTGAACCGCCTTTCCGCACTTGCCCTTCTTGCCCTGCTGGCCTGGCATCAGCCCGCCCTGGCCGGACAGGAAATCGCCGACCCGGTCGTCGCGCGAATCGAGGCCGAAGGCTACACGGTATCGGATGTCCGGCGGACCTGGCTGGGGCGGATCGTGATCACCGCGCGAAGCGCGACCTACCTGCGCGAAACCGTCCTGAACCGAACCTCGGGCGAGGTGCTGCGCGATCAACTGTTCCCGCTCGACGACAGCGCCCCCATTCCCCCCACCATCCCTGATCCGGCCACCCCCGATGATGCGCCCGATGATGCCGGCGACACGCTGACCGATGTTCCCGACGTTTCGGGAACCCTGGGCGGTGCGGTTGGTGCCGGCGTCGGCGGGATCGGCGGGATCGGCGAATGAACCCGGCTTCCTGTTCCGACCGATGCGGCAGCGACGCCCATCGCAGGGTCGCAGCGTGTTGACCCGGCCTGTCGTTGTATGGGGTCTGGTCGTGATCCAGGCCTTTTGCGGGGCCTATTTCCTGTGGGAAATCCTTGCCTCGATCCTGGGCCTGCCGACCCTTCCGCTGCGCTGGCGGACCCGGGAACTGGTCGAGATCGGCGCCAGCCTCGGCCTGGTGATCGGGGCCGGGCTCGGCGTGGGTTTGGCCCGCACCGCCGGGCGCGAAATGCGGCGCGCCGAATCCGCGCGCCGGCTGACATCCGGTGAATTCACCAGTGTCGTGCAGGCCTATTTCGACCGCCTGTCGCTGACCCCGGCGGAAACCGAGGTCGCCTGGTTCCTGTTGAAAGGAATGTCGCAGTCGGAAATTGCCGGGCTGCGCAACACGCGCGAAGGCACCGTCAAGGCGCAATGCACCGCAATCTACCGCAAGGCAGGTGTCACGGGAAAATCGCAGCTGTTTTCCCTGCTGGTCGAGGATGTGCTGCTTTAAGCCGCTACTCGCTGGTCTCTACCACCATCAATTCGCGCTCGGAGGCGCCGCGCGCGTGGCTCAGCGCCTCCTGATAGTCCGGCGAATTGTAGCAGCCCACCGCAGCCTCCACCGTCGGGAACCTGGCCACCACGTTGCGCGGCCGTTCCTTGCCCTCGAGCTGAACGAACTTGCCGCCCCGGGCGATGAATTCGCCGCCGTGCTTGGCGATTGCCGGACCGGCCAGCTCGGCGTATTTGCCATAGGCCTCGGCGTCGGTCACCGTCACATGCGCAATCCAGAGTGCAGCCATCTTATCCCTCCAACACCTGTTCCGCCGCGCGGATCGCCGCGTCGGCCTTGCTGATATCATTGCCGCCGCCCTGGGCCATGTCAGGCCGACCGCCGCCGCCCTTGCCGCCGAGCGCCTCGACCGCCGGGCGCAGCAGATCCGGCGCCTTGATCTTGTCGGTCAGATCATCGGTCACTCCCGCGGCCACAGCCACCTTGCCGCCGGTATCGGCGATCAGCAGCACCACGCCGCTGCCCAGCCGCGCCTTGTGCTCGTCGATCAGCGGCGGCAGATCCTTGCCAGTCACGCCGGTGAGGATTTGCGCGAGGAACTTCACCCCGCGAATGTCCTTGGCCTCCGGCGCCGCCTGCCCGCCACCGGCCATCGCCAGGTCGCGGCGCAACTGAGCAAGCTCGTTGCTGAGTTCCTTGATCCTGGCCTGATCGGCGCGCACCCGGTCGACGATCTGTTCTGGGGCGGTCTTCAACTCGCCCTGCAATTCGGAGAGGAGCTGACGCATCCGCGCCGTATAGGTCTGCGCGCCCTGCCCTGTCAGCGCCTCGATCCGGCGTACCCCGGCGCTGCTGGCGCTGTCACCGAGCAGAACGAACTCACCGATATCGCCGGTGCGCCTGACATGGGTGCCGCCGCAAAGCTCCAGCGAATAGGTTCGCCCGTCGCCGCCCTTGCCGGAGCCCGGTTGCTCGCCCATCGAGACGACGCGTACCTCGTCGCCGTATTTCTCACCAAAGAGCGCCTGCGCGCCCAGGTCCCGGGCATCGTCGGGCGTCATGATCCGGGTTTCCACCGGCGCGTTCTGGCGGATGTAGTCGTTGACCTCGGCCTCGACCCGCTCCAGCTCCTCGTCTGACAGCGCCTTGGCATGGCTGAAATCGAACCGCAGCCGGTCGGCGGCATTGAGCGAGCCGCGCTGCGCCACGTGATCCCCCAACGCATGGCGCAGCGCCTCGTGCAGCAGGTGGGTGGCCGAGTGGTTGGCGCGGATCGCGGTCCGGCGGGCATGATCGACCTCCAGCACCGCCGCGGCGCCCCTGGCGATCTCGCCCTCTGTCACTTCGGCGAAATGGATGAAGACGCCCGCGCTCTTTCGGGTGTCGGTCACCCGGGCGAGGCCACCCTCGGTGCGGATCACGCCGGTATCGCCCACCTGGCCGCCAGACTCGGCGTAAAACGGGGTCTGGTTCAGGGCGATCTGCACGGTCTCGCCGGCCTTGGCGCGCTCGACCCCGTCGCCGTCGCGCACCAGCGCCACGATCTGCCCCTCGGCGCTCTCGGTGTCGTAGCCGAGGAAATCGGTCGTGCCCTGGTGTTCGGCGATGTCGTACCAGATCGTCGCGTCGGCGGATTCGCCCGAGCCGGCCCAGGCGGCGCGCGCCTTGGCCTTCTGCTCGGCCATCGCCTCGTCAAAGCCCTCGGTATCGACCACCCGGCCCTTTTCACGCAGCGCATCCTGGGTCAAATCGAGCGGAAAGCCGTAGGTATCGTACAATTTGAACGCCGCCTGCCCCGGCAGCGCGGCCTCCTCGGGCAGATCCGCAAGCTCATCGTCCAGCAACTTCAGCCCGCGGTCCAGCGTCTGCTTGAACCGGGTTTCCTCCAGTTGCAGCGTTTCCTCGATCAGCGCCTGCGCCCGGCCCAGTTCCGGATAGGCCGCGCCCATCTGGCGCACCAGCGCCGGCACCAGCCGGTGCATCAGCGGATCTCTGGTGCCCAAAAGGTGCGCATGCCGCATCGCCCGGCGCATGATCCGACGCAGCACGTAGCCGCGGCCGTCGTTCGCGGGCATCACCCCGTCGGCAATCAGGAAAGAGGTCGAGCGCAGATGGTCGGCGATCACCCGGTGATGCACGCTGCCGTCGCCATCGGGATCGGTGCCGGTGGCATCGGCGCTGGCTTCGATCAGGCTGCGCATCAGATCGGTGGCGTAGTTGTCGTTGGTACCCTGTAGCAGCGCGGCCACCCGCTCGATCCCCATGCCGGTGTCGATCGACTGTGCCGCCAGCTCGCGGCGGCTGCCGTCCTCGAACTGCTCGTATTGCATGAAGACCAGGTTCCAGATCTCGACAAAGCGATCGCCGTCCTCATCCGGGCTGCCCGGAGGGCCGCCCCAGTGCTGCTCTCCATGGTCGTAGAAGATCTCGGTGCAGGGGCCGCAGGGGCCGGTGGCGCCCATCATCCAGAAATTGTCATTGGTCGGGATGCGGATGATCCGGTCGTCGGAGAACCCGGCGACCTTTTTCCAGATCTCGGCCGCCTCGTCATCGGTGTGGTAGACCGTGACCAGGAGCTTGTCGCGGTTGATGCCGTATTCCCTGGTGATCAGTTCCCAGGCAAAGCGGATCGCGTCATCCTTGAAGTAATCCCCGAAGGAGAAATTGCCCAGCATCTCGAAAAACGTATGGTGGCGGGCGGTATAGCCGACGTTGTCCAGGTCGTTGTGCTTGCCGCCCGCGCGCACGCATTTCTGCGCCGTGGCGGCGCGTTTGTAATCGCGGTGCTCGACCCCGGTGAACAGGTTCTTGAACTGAACCATGCCGGCATTGGTGAACATCAGCGTGGGGTCGTTGCGCGGCACCAGCGGGCTGCTGTCCACGACCTCGTGCCCCTGCTTGGCGAAATAGGTCAGAAAGGTCGATCGAATGTCGTTCAACGTGGGCATTGCATGTCTCTTGGCGGGCTGAATGGGTGGCCGGGAAACCCGGTTTGCGCAGGTTTATCCCCCCACCTCCGCACTGTCCACAGCCGGCGCACCCATCCTGCAAACCGGCCCCGCGAACGGGCGATGCAAACGGGGCGCGCCGAACCGGCACGCCCCGTGGTCATTCGGATCTCCGGCCGCAAGGAATCGGCCCGGGCGCCTTTGGTTCAGGCCTCGAGGATATTATCGTCTTCGTCGCCCGAGGATCCGATATGGAAATCCAGCCCATGGGCGGCGCGGATCTTGTCCTCGATCTCCAGCGCGGTGGCACCGTGTTCGCGCAGGAACTGCTTGGCGTTCTCGCGCCCCTGACCGATACGTTCGTCGCCATAGCTGAACCAGGACCCGGACTTGTTGACCACACCCGCCGCAACGCCGAGATCCAGCAATTCGCCCATCTTCGAGATGCCCTCGCCATACATGATGTCGAATTCCACCTGCTTGAACGGCGGCGCAACCTTGTTCTTGACCACCTTGACCCGCGTGGCGTTGCCGACCACCTCGTCGCGGTCCTTGATCGAGCCGATGCGGCGAATGTCCAGCCGGACCGAAGAGTAGAACTTGAGCGCATTGCCGCCCGACGTTGTCTCCGGGCTGCCGAACATCACGCCGATCTTCATCCTGATCTGGTTGATGAAGATCACCATGCAGTTGGACCGGCTGATCGAACCGGTCAGCTTGCGCATCGCCTGGCTCATCAGCCGGGCCTGCACGCCGACGCTGGAATCGCCCATGTCGCCCTCCAGCTCCGACTTCGGAGTCAGCGCGGCAACCGAATCGACGACAACCATGTTCACCGCGCCCGAGCGAACCAGCGTGTCGGTGATTTCCAGAGCCTGCTCGCCGGTGTCGGGCTGCGAAATCAGCAGTTCGTCCAGATCCACGCCCAGCTTGCGGGCATAAAGCGGATCCAGCGCATGTTCGGCATCGACAAAGGCACAGACGCCACCCTTTTTCTGCTGTTCGGCGATGCAGTGCAGGGTCAGCGTGGTCTTGCCCGAGCTTTCCGGCCCATAGATCTCGACGATGCGCCCCATCGGCAACCCGCCGATGCCGAGCGCGATATCCAGCCCGAGCGAGCCGGTGGAACTGACCTCGATCTCCGGCAGCGGGTTGTCACCGCCCAGTTTCATGATCGACCCCTTGCCGAACTGCCGTTCAATCTGGGCCAGCGCGCTTTCCAACGCCTTTTGTTTGTCCGCGCTCTGCTTGCTGCTCATCGTCAGAAGATCCGCCATAATCCCGTTCACCTTTCTTATTGTCACACCCGGACCCGGGCGGCAATCGTCGGTTTGTTCACCCCTTGTTCCTTATGGGGGTAAAGAGAGAACATATCAATGGAAAACTTGCACCCCGAAACTCTTTCGCAATTGAGTTAAATTTGCGTTTACGGCAGTCTTGGGCATCTCATCGGGAAAGGGTACAAGGTTAGATGCTTGTTTTTCATAAGGAACGTCTTGTCTTCCTTTCGGTTCCGAAAACCGGGACGACGGCCTATGAGACCGCCCTGAGGGATCGCGCCGATATCGTCATTTCCGATCCCCCGGAACTGAAACACGCGCCGGTCTACCGCTACAACCGGTTCTTCCGCCCGATGTTCGAGAAGGTCTGCCATACCGAGATGGAGACTCTGGCCGTGATGCGCGACCCCATCAGCTGGCTGGGAAGCTGGTATCGCTACCGCCGCCGCCCCTTCATGCAGGGAAATCCCAACTCGACCCACGACGTGAGCTTCGACGATTTCGTCGCCGCCTATCTCAAGGGCGAGAAGCCCGGGTTTGCCAATGTCGGCAGCCAGGCCAAGTTTCTTGAGCCGCGCCCAAACGGGGTGCGCGTGACCCATCTGTTCCGCTACGAGGATCAGCCGGCGCTGGTCCGGTTTCTGGAGGCGCGCCTCGGCACCCGGATCGAAACCGCGCGCGAGAACGTCTCGCCGACGATGGACCTGGTCCTTTCGCCCTCGGTCGAGGCCCGCCTGCGCCGCAAATGCGCCGAGGAGTTCGCGCTCTACGACAGCATCGGCTGACGCCCATGTTTCAGCGCCTTGCCGCCGCCGGTCTCAGTGCATCTGTTCGTACACGGTTTCGGCCAACTGGGTGAGAGAGAAGGGTTTGGGCAGAAACACCGAGTTTGGAACCTCCGGCTCCGCGTCGCCGAAGGCCCCCTCGGCATAGCCCGAGACAAAGACCACCCGCACCTCGGGGCGCTGTTCGCGGGCCTTGCGGACCCAGCTTGGCCCGTCCATGCCGGGCATCACCACATCGGTGACGAAGACATCCACCCTCAGCAGCGGATCATCGAGCATCTGCAGAGCATCCTCGGCCGATTCCGCCTCGAGCACGGTATAGCCGCGCAGGCGCAGCGCACGGGCGGCAAAGGCCCGCACCGGCGCCTCGTCCTCGACCAGCAGGACCACGCCATCGCCCTGGTGCGACGCGGTGCCGGACGGGGCCGCGACGGCCGGCATTTCGGCGTCGCTTCGGTTGAACGCGGGGAAGAACAGGGTGAATTCGGTGCCGCTTCCCTCGACACTGTCGACGAAGATGAACCCGCCGGTCTGTTTGATGATGCCATAGGCGGTCGACAGGCCGAGCCCGGTGCCCTCGCCCGGGCGCTTGGTGGTGAAAAACGGCTCGAACACCTTCGGCATGTCGTCGCCGGGGATTCCCACCCCCTCGTCCCGCACCTTGACGGTCACGTAGTCCCCCGGCGGCACCATTGCCCGGTCGCGCCGCATCGGCCCGTCCAGGGTCACCACCTCGGTCTCGATCCGGATCTCCCCCCCTTGCGGCATAGCATCGCGGGCATTCACCACCAGGTTCATCAGAACCTGCTCCAGCTGCCGCTTGTCGGCCCGGATCGGGCGCAGCACCGGATCGTGGCTGAGCGTCAGGGTCACCTTCTCGCCCACCAGCCGGTTCAGCAGATGGGTCAGGTCCGACAGCGTATCGCGCAGGTCCAGCACCTCGGGCCGGAGCGTCTGCTTGCGCGAAAAGGCGAGCAATTGCCCCACCAGCGCCGCCGCCCGGTTGGCGTTCTGGCGGATCTGCTCCAGATCGCCGAAATCCTGATCGCCCTGGTCGTGGCGCAGCAGAAGCAGGTCGCAATGCCCCGAAATCGCTGTCAGCAGGTTGTTGAAATCATGCGCGATTCCGCCGGCGAGTTGGCCGATCGCCTGCATCTTCTGGCTCTGGACGAATTGGGCCTCCAGCGTCTTCAGTTCGGTGGCATCGTTCAGCACCGCGATCAGGATCGAGGTTCCGTTCTCGACCACCCGGCTCAGGCTGACCTGGACAAAGATCTCCTTGTCCTTGCGCGTCAGCCGAAGGAACTCCGATGTCTGCCCGGCCCCCCGGTCCGCCGCGGTTTCGCGCAGCCAATCCATCAACGGACGGCCCAGACCCTGCATCATGGAATCCAGCGTCGCATTCTCGCCGGGCGCCCCCCCCAGCAGATCGACAGCCAGTCGGTTGGCGGCGAGGATTCGGCCATCCGTTCCCACCTTGAGCATTGCCACCGGCAGGGTCTCGAATCCCGATGCGCGCGTCTCCCCGCCCGCCCCCTCGGACGGCAGGAAAAACAGCTCGCGCCGCCCGGCGCTGCCGGAAAACTCGGCCACCAGCACGTCGCGCAACCCCTCCCTGGTCGACATCACGTTGACCTTGCCGGGACGCAGTGGCAACGACGGAAACAGCCGGTCCAGCGATTTCACCCGCTGCCCGGCCAGTGCCCGTGCCGCCTCGTTCATGAAGAGCACGGTTCCGGACCGCCCCAGCGAGATCAGCGGCACCGGGAAGGTCGCCGCGCTGGCGCCGGCGTGCGGTCGTTCCGACATGTCCTCGACCCGCCACAAAAAGCCCTGTTTCCCGGTCCGGTGCACCGCCAGCCGGACGTGGCCGCGCCGCGTCACGATATCCTCATGCGCGGCCCCGTTCTGTTCCGCGTGGCGCTGCAACCGGAACAGGACCGACGAGGGATTGGCAAGTACCCCGCGCAGGGTGGCGGCCAGCGTTTCGCTTTCGGTTTCGGGAAACAGGGCCTCGGCGGCGGCGTTGCGGGCCAGGATCGCGCCATCGGCATCGGTGACGATACTGGCCGCAGCGTCGTTCTCGATGAAGCCCTCCAGCATGTCATTGGCGATGTCCAGCCCGCGCCGCGCCACCAGCCGCCGCAGCGCCATCCCCAGGCTGACCGCGACCAGGGTCACCCCCGCGACGGTCAGCATCCGGGCGGGCAACCCGGGCGGCAGCATCCACACCCCGCCCGCCAACAGGCAGACCGCCAGCACCAGAACGGCAGCGACGCGCGCCTGCTCCGGCGCGGGAAGAGGAAGAAGCGTTCTGGCGTTGATCGGGCGGCTGGTCACATTCTGGCTCCGTCCGTGGGGATTCGTTACCACCCATTTCGCGGCACAGCGGTTAAACCCGGTTTAACGCGCTGATTTTCCACCCAAAGGCGATTATGCCCGGTCCGCGGCACGGGTCAAGTGCGCCGAGAAGAACCCGTCATGCCCGTCGGCAACCGGCCACGAATGTTGCCAGGTGCAGCGCCAGCCGGGATGTCGGTCCAGAAAACCGGCGATCTGATCGCCGTTTTCCCGCGCCAGCAGCGAACAGGTGGCATAGGCCAGCACGCCTCCCGGCGCGACCAGATCGGCGGCCCGGTCGAGGATTTCGGCCTGCGTCGCGGCCAGATCGTCCAGCATGTCCGGCGTCAGGCGCCACTTGCCCTCCGGCGCGCGCCGCCACGCACCGCTGCCGGAACAGGGCACGTCGCCGAGCACCAGGTCGAAGGGCGCCTCGCGTGCAATGCCGTCCGCGTCCAGCAGATCGACCGCCAGCCCCGCACGCCCGGCGCGGTCCGGCAGATCGCGCATCCGCTGGGGCGCGGCGTCATGGGCAAACAGCGTCACCTTCGCCCGCGCCCCGATGGCCAGCGTCTTGCCGCCGCCGCCGGCGCAGTAATCCAGCACCCGCTCGCCCCCGGCCAGCGGCAGCGCCTCGACCAATGCCTGGCTGGCGGCGTCCTGCAACTCCACCAGCCCGTCGCGGTAGGCCGCGCAGTTGCGGATGCGCCGCGCCCCCGCCAGAACCTCAAGCGCGGTATCCGCCGAGGCGGCGGGCTGCGTCCCGACCCCTTCGGCGGCCAGTGCTGCGGCCGCCGCATCGCGGTCCGTCCTGGCCAGGTTGACGCGCAGGAACACGGGCGCGCGGTGTTGCAACGCACGGGCGCAGGTCTCGGCCGCCGCGCCGAGGCTGTCGCGGAACGCGGTCCAGAGCCAGTCGGGGATGTCCAGCGCCTCGGGCCCCTCGGCCGGTGGCTTCCCGGCCGCGCGCTCTTCTTCCGTGAGCGGCGCCGGGGCATAACCCTGGCCGGAAAAGAGCGTATCGGGATCCACCCCGTCGCGGCGACAGACCCCCAGGATCAGCGCCCGGCCGGTCTCGCCGCCGCCAAGAGTCGCCAGGGAACGGCGACACCGCAGCACGTCAAAGACATGATCGCGCACCGCCGCGCGGTCCTTGGAACCGGCAAAGCGGCTGCGCCGCGCCCAGCCGGTCAGAGCCTGTTCGGCGGGTGTTCCGGCAAGGTTGGCATCAAGGATCTCGATCGCGGCCTGCATCCGCGCCGCCGGGGTCATCGCGAAAGGCTCCGGCAACCCGGGCCCCTGGCGGCCGGACGCGGGGCTGCCCCGGCCCGGATCATCCGGCGCTCACCGACCATCCGCGCAAGGGCCGCATCGGCCCGAAATCGCGCAATGCCGATCACCGCCCGGTTCATCCGATGCGATAGTTTGGCGACTCGCGGGTGATCTGCACGTCGTGCACGTGGCTTTCCTTCAACCCGGCACCGGAAATCCGCACGAATTTGCAGTTGCTGCGCATCTCGTCGACGGTGGCGCAGCCGGTATAGCCCATCGCCGCGCGCAACCCGCCCACGAGTTGGTGGATCACCGCGTTGGCGGTTCCCTTGTAGGGCACCTGCCCCTCGATCCCCTCGGGCACCAGCTTGTCGCTGGCGGCGTCCTTCTGGAAATAGCGGTCGGCACTGCCCCGCGCCATCGCGCCGAGCGAGCCCATGCCGCGATAGGATTTGAACGACCGGCCCTGGTAGAGGATCACCTCGCCCGGGCTTTCGTCGGTACCCGCGATCATGCTGCCAACCATGGCGCAGGAGGCGCCGGCGGCGATCGCCTTGGCGAAATCGCCCGAGAACTTGATGCCGCCATCGGCAATCACCGGCACGTTACCGGCGGCGCTGGCGCAATCCATGATCGCGGTCAGCTGCGGCACGCCCACCCCGGCGACCATCCGCGTGGTGCAGATGCTGCCCGGCCCGATACCGACCTTGACCGCATCCGCGCCAGCATCGATCAGCGCTCGGGTGGCCTCGGCGGTGGCGACATTGCCGGCGATCACCTGGACCTCGTTCGACAGCGATTTCACCCGCCGCACTGCCTCGATCACGCCCGCCGAATGGCCGTGCGCGGTATCGACCACGATCACGTCCGCCCCGGCGTCGATCAATTCGCCCGACCTCTCGAATCCGGCATCGCCGACCGAGGTGGCCGCCGCCACCCGCAACCGGCCGAGATGGTCCTTGCAGGCGGTCGGGTTCAACACCGCCTTTTCGGTGTCCTTGAGGGTGAGCAGCCCGGTCAGTTTTCCCTCGCCATTGGTGACCAGCAGCTTCTCGATCCGCCGCCCCTTCATCAGGCTGATCGCCTCCTCGCGGTCGGCCGGCTCGCGCAGGATCGCCAGGTTATCGGAGGTCATCATAACATGCACCGGCGTCTCGTCGCTGGTGGCAAAGCGCATGTCGCGGTTGGTGACGATGCCGACCACGCGACCCTTCTCGTCGACCACCGGAAACCCGGTAAAGCCGTAGCGCTCGCACAGTGCCTTGGCGTCGGCCAGCGTCTGCTTGGGGGTCAGGGTGATCGGGTTGTAGACGATGCCGCTCTCGAACCGCTTGACCCGCCGGACCTCCTGCGCCTGTGCCAGGGTGTCAAGGTTCTTGTGGATTACCCCGATGCCCCCGGCCTGGGCCATGGCGATGGCCATGCGCGATTCCGTCACCGTATCCATCGCAGAGGACAGCAGCGGGATGTTCATCCGGATCGTCCGGGTCACCTGCGTCGCGGTATCCGCCGTGGACGGCAGGACCGAGGAGGCCCCGGGAACAAGCAAAACATCATCGAAGGTCAGCGCCTCACGAATCTCCATAGGACATCTCCTGGCATGGCATCGTTTGGCGCTTCCCTATTACATGGAAGGCCGAAAGAGAAAAGGCCAATTCGCCCCTTGCCGCCGCGGCGCATTGGTCGCAGCCTGAGCCGACAGACCCAACCGGCGGAGCACGGCGCGATGACAACCCACGACTACGACAAGGGCCGCCTCAACCTGCCCTTCGTCGGCATCCCGACCTTCGGCAAGCGGCCCTATGTGCAGGACTGGTCGGCGATCGAGGCCGACGCGGCGATCCTCGGCGCGCCGTATGACTTCGGCACCCAGTGGCGCGCCGGCGCGCGGTTCGGCCCGCGCGGGGTGCGCGAGGCGAGCACGCTGTTCAGCTTCGGCCATGCCGGAGCCTATGACCACGAGGACGACAGGACCTATCTCGGCCCCGATATCCGTATCGTCGATATCGGTGATGCCGACATCGTGCATACCGACACCGCCAAGAGCCACGCCAACATCGAGACCGGCGTGCGCGCCATCCTCGACGCCGGCGCCCTGCCGGTGACCATCGGCGGCGACCATTCGATCACCATCCCCTGCATCAACGCCTATCAAGGCCGCGGAGAGATCCACGTGTTGCAGATCGACGCTCACCTGGATTTCGTCGATGAACGCCACGGGGTGCGCCACGGTCACGGCAGCCCGATGCGCCGCGCCGCCGATCATGATTACGTGACCGGGCTGACCCAACTTGGCATCCGCAACGTCTCCTCGACCACGAAAGAGGGCTATGACGACGCCCGCAAGATGGGCTCGGACATCCTGTCGGTGCGGCGGGTGCGCGCGCTGGGGCCCGAGGCCACCGCAGCACGCATTCCGCAAGGTGCGCGGGTTTATATCACCATCGACATCGACGGCTTCTGCCCCTCGATCGCGCCGGGCACCGGCACCCCCAGCCACGGCGGGTTCCTCTATTACGAGGTGATGGAGATCCTGCAGCGGGTGGCGCAGAGCCATGAGATCGTCGGCATCGACCTGGTCGAGGTCGCCCCGCCCTATGATCCGGCCGAGGTGACCTCGGTCCTGGCCGCGCAGGTGCTTCTGAACCTTCTCGGCTACGTCTTCGAGGGCGCCAACGGGGGCGGCAACGGGCCGGCGTGACGCGGCCAGACCGGGATTTGCCGCATCCGCCCTTTCGCCCAGGCCGCAAACAGCTAAGTTGCGCGGGCGCGAACCATTAACAATTGCAGGCCGGCCATGAGCACCGATCCCCTTGTCGTCTTCACCCCCTCCGGCAAACGCGGGCATTTCCCCAAGGACACCCCGGTCCTGACCGCCGCGCGCCAGCTCGGAGTCGATCTGGATTCGGTCTGCGGCGGGCGCGGCATCTGTTCGAAATGCCAGGTCACCCCGTCCTATGGCGAATTTCCCAAACATGGTGTCACCGTGCGCGAGGGCGCGCTGTCGGAGTGGAACGCAGTCGAGCAGCGCTATGACGACAAGCGCGGGCTGAAACCGGGGCGCCGGCTGGGCTGCCAGGCGACGATCCAGGGCGACGTGGTGATCGACGTGCCGCCCGAAAGCCAGGTGCACCGCCAGGTGGTGCGCAAGGCCGCCGCCGTGCGCGCCATCACCATGGACCCGGCCACGCGGCTGTATTTCGTCGAGGTGGACGAGCCCGACATGCATTCGCCCACCGGCGATCTGGAGCGGCTGGAACGCGCCCTGCGCGAGCAATGGGGGATCGAGAGCGTTACCGCCGATCTGACCCTGCTGTCGAAACTCCAGCCCACCCTG
>Ga0070728_10002336_pt1 | contig 23937 bp, 18 predicted proteins | sample tdDd471_FD_66723 | JGI IMG/M metagenome (GOLD analysis project Ga0070728, IMG submission 66723) | Marine sediment microbial communities from the Atlantic coast under amendment with organic carbon and nitrate - tdDd47.1 | ecosystem: Environmental > Aquatic > Marine > Coastal > Sediment | place...
CAAGTCTGTATACAATGCGGATCTGCTGGGGGATATTGAGGTTCTGCTGGGCGGCTTTGGCGCGGAATACGGTGGGGCCATTGGCGGTATTGTAAACCTCAGAAGCCGTGAGCCCCGGCGGGACCGCTGGTCCGGCTATATCGATACCAGTTTTCTTGATGCCACAGCCTTTGCCGAAGGCCCGACCTCGGAAAACACAGCCGCTGCCTTTACGGTCAGGTATTCCCTGATCCAGTATATTTTGCAGGCCATTCCTTTTGGCGATGCCCTCAGCTTCACCACGTATCCCAATTACTACGATTATGTGCTCCGCTTTGATCACTGGATAAACAGCAGCAACAAACTGACCTTCTCGCTTAATGGTGCCCGGGATGGCGCTGAAATATATCTGGGAGATGTCAGCGAACGTGATCCCGCATTAACCGGGAGTCTTGGCTTTGCCACCATGTTCCATACCTTTTACATGAAGTGGGATTTCAAAGAGGGGGCCATACGCAACGTATTTTCTCCGGCCCTGCGGACCACCACGCTTGAATTTAATCTCAACAAAGACTTCAAGTTCGATCTCTTTACCCTTACCGGGGAAATATACGACAATTTCACCATTAAGCTGGGTAAATACAACGAACTGACCATTGGTGCGCGTTTCAGTGCTTCCACTGCAAATATCGAAGCCAAAATCGGCAACGCACCCAAAGAAGGTGACGTATATATTTCCTTTAGTAACAACAACACCCGGACCGTTTCCACTACCGGCACCGGCGAGCAGCTATCCCTGTTTGTGGAGGATGTCTTTACCTACAAAGGTTTGAAACTGGTGCCTGGCATTCGGTTTTCCAAGGCATTTAACATCACTGAGGCCTGGTGGATTGATCCCCGTTTCGGGATTCGCTACAACATTATCAAGCCCTTGACGGTCAAGGCTTCGGTTGGATGGTATCATCAGTTGCCCCAGCCTGATGAAATCTACGAACCCTACGGAAATCCAAACCTCTGGGCAGAGGCAGGTGTTCAGACAAGCGCCGGTGTGGAATGGGATATTACCGACACCATCAACCTGGGCGTGGAGGGATATTACAAGTACCTCTACGATGTGGCGATTTCCGATCCGGAAAAGAACTACGATAACAACGGTACGGCGTATATTTACGGCGTGGAGGTATTGCTGCGGCATAAACTTGCCAAGAATTTCTTTGGCTGGCTGGCCTACAGCTACAGCGTCAGCAAGCGCAAAGACGGGCCGGATGCCGATTACCGGTTTTTCGATGAGGATGTTCCCCACAACCTTACTCTGGTGCTGAGTTATAAATTCCTCAAAACCTGGCAGGTGGGCACCAGACTGCAGGTGGTATCCGGGTATCCCTACACGGATATCAAAGGCGGTCTGTATATCGTAGACAACAACACCTATATTCCCATTTACGATTCAGCCAAGAAGAACGCCAGGCGTCTGCCTTTGTGGTACCAGTGGGATATCCGGGTGGACAAACAATTCATTTTTGATACCTGGATATTGTCGGTGTATCTTGACGTACAGAACGTGACCATGGCAGACCGGGTGACCGGATATCAGTACAACTTTGATTATTCAGAGCGCACGGAATCAAAACTTCTGCCGATTATTCCCGCCTTTGGTTTGCGGGCTGATTTTTAAGGGTATGAGCATGAAACAGCTTTATACATACAAAATTCTGATGGCTTCGCTGGCTGTTCTCGTAATGGGCTGCGGTGGTATTGAACTGACGCCGTCATCCGAAATCGTGAAGCTGCGGGTGCTGAGTGTGGTAACAGAGCCGCCTTTGGCCCATTGCGGAGACTTGATCGACGTATCGGCCCTGGCGGTGAATGAGGATGGCTCGGTTGCCAATTCCGCCACCTACCTGTGGGCCTTGTCGCCAATCTCGATAAATCCCAACAAGCCCGAGCCCGAGGCGGTTGCTCCGCTGGCGTTTTCAATTGGCCGTGAAGCAACCCTTGGTATTCCCGACGATCCGGGGTTTGACTGTAATACCGGTGGTACGCTGTATGCATTCTTAATCGTTACCCGGGAAGAAATCGATTTTGCCTCCATGGGTGATGACAGCGCTATTGATATGTTCAGTAATTTGTTGACTTCGGATCAGACGGCGGTGGGAATTCGTACCATTCCCGTGGTCCCGCCGGATTCTGAGGAGGTTAATACTAACCCCCATATTGACACCGTTACCCTGCCTTTTCCGGACAATACCACTGCCATTCCCCTGTTGCAGCAATACCCTGACCCGAAGGTCAGCGATGCGGTGGTTGACCTGTCGCCGGAATATTCCGGTGAGAAAATGGAATTCATTCTTGTGGGGTCTGATGCGGAGCAGCCGCAGTCCGAACTTATCGCCAACTGGTTTTCCATCAGTGATTTTCCCGCCAGAAACCAATTGATTATAGAATGGGATGTTCCCTCGTGGCGCGACCCTGATACATATACCCGTCCATCGTCCATGCCTGCGGATTTGCCTGAAGAACTAAAAGATCCCAACCTGTATCCGGTGTATACGGTGGTGAGGGATAATGCAGGCGGTCAGCAGTGGAAGGGCTTTTTTGTGCGGGTATGCCCAACAGAAGGTTGCTGAAATAGCGGGAGTGTTCCAGGGGCAAGTAATCGGTTGCAAAGCTGTTGCAATCATTTGACTCCCCGGGTAATCCCGCATACTATTACATCAATTCTGACTAACGAATTATAAGTTCACGGAACGTCAACAGGAGAGAGAAAAATATGCAGCTCTACGAACTTTTTTCCATTGCCCCGGCAAGTATTTACGAAGAAATTTTTACATCCATGAACAACAAGCAGCGTCGGGCCATGATGGGCCAGTACTCGGGCCACAAATCGGGGAAATTTGTCTCCCTGAAGTCCCGGCAGAAAGCCGATCCGTCCGTAATCTTTGAGAAGATTATTGAAAGAGAAGAAAACCTTCCTCTGGAAGAACTTATGCGCATCTGGTTCCTCAAGAAACAGCGCAATATGCTGGGCGATGCTCTGGACTGGGCCGGGATTCCTCATGAAGACGGAGTCACCAACGATGAACTGGACGCCATCACCAAAGCTCCTTTGGAAAACCTTGAAGAGCTGGTAAAGCTTCTGTCCGAAAAAGAATATCCTGTTGAGCATATTCTTATGTACTTGGCTGCCATTGGCTGCGAAGGTGCATTTTATGTCGAGCCGCTTCGGCAGGTTGTGATTGAATGGGGCGGTGAGGAAATGCTGCCGCAACCGGTAGAAGAAGACGAAGAAGAACCCGCAGAGGACGATGCAGAAGCAGATGATGCCGAAGCTGAAGCCGCTGAAGAAAAATAGAAGGTAATTCCTTTCTGTAGGCCAATTTGCCGCAAAGGGACGTAAAACATGAAGCCGTCAACCTCTCGGTTTGAAGAACTATTGCAATTGCGGGAAGAATTTAACAGTCTTCTTCGCCTGCTGACAGAAACCGGCGTTATTGACCGGCGGGATATTGTGCCTCATTTTATGGAGCTGCCGGTCGATATCATAGACAAAGACGGTGAACTCAATATTTTTGTTGAAATTCCCGGAGTATCACCAGGTAATCTCTCGGTATCGGTGCTCAGGGATGTGGTGATTGTCGAGGGACGGCGGGATAATACCTATCCCGAAGCGGTAAAGTTCCATTGCATGGAGCGCGATTTTGGAGAGTTCAGCCGTCTGATAGAGTTGCCGCGGCCTGTGGATACACGGTCGCTGAAAGCCACTTATTCCGGGGGAGTCCTAACGTTGGTTGCTCCCCGTATTTCCGAGCGCCGGGGCAGACGGGCGCCCATTGAAGTTGAATTTCTGGATGCAGAGTGACAATGGGCTATGAAAGATACCAATAGCGATCTGCAAATTACTATCCCGGAGGTGTTGCCGCTTCTTCCCCTGAAGGATGTAGTGGTCTATCCCTTCATGATTGTACCGCTGTTTGTCAACCGGGAAGCATCCCAGGCGGCTGTTGACCATGCACTGGCCAATGACCGGCTGGTGTTTATGGTAGCGCAAAAGGACGCCGCCGAAGAAAATCCCAAGGCGCAGGATCTGTATGAGATCGGCAGCGTGGGTATGATCATCCGCATGCGGAAACTTTCCGACGGGCGGATGAAAATTCTGGTACAAGGCTTGCTCAAAGGGCGACTGAACGAATGGCTTTCCGGGAATGGCTCTCATGATCCCATGAAAGTCAATGTTGATGTCATACGGGAAGATGAAGACGTCAAGTGGCCTGTGGAGATTGAGGCCCTGATGCGTTCGGTCAAGGACAACATGGAGAAGCTTATCTCCATGGGAAAAAATCTTTCACCGGATATTCTTCTTGTTATCGGGTCTGTCACTGATCCGGGCCGGCTTGCGGACCTTGTTGCAGCCAATCTGATGCTCAAGGTTGAAGAGTCTCAGGGTATTCTCGAACAGCTTAACCCTGTTGAGCGCCTTACCTATGTGAATGACATTCTCAGCCGTGAAATCGAAGTTCTGCAAATGCAGGCGCAGATCGAAACCAAAGCCCGTGAGGAAATGTCGAAAACGCAGCGCGAGTACTACCTGCGCGAACAGTTGCGTCAGATCAAAGGTGAGCTTGGTGAGGCTGAAAGCCAGCTTGAAGAAATAGAGCATCTCCGGCATCGCATCATGGAAGCAAAGATGCCTGAAAGCGGTGAGGAAGAAGCCCTCAAACAGTTGCGCCGTCTGGAGAACATGTCTCCCGAGAGTGCGGAGGCCGCTGTTGTAAGGACCTACATTGAATGGCTTGCGGATTTACCCTGGAGCGTTGCTTCGGACGATGTGATTGACGTTATTGAAGCAAAGCGCATTCTCGATGAAGATCATTACGATCTTGAGGATGTCAAAGAGCGCATTCTTGAGTTTTTGGGAGTGCGGAAACTAAAAGCCGATCACCGTGGTCCCATATTGTGTTTTGTTGGCCCTCCCGGCGTTGGTAAGACTTCTCTGGGTAAATCCATTGGTCGTGCCCTGGGGCGTAAATTCGTGCGCATTTCTCTGGGCGGCGTGCGGGATGAAGCAGAGATCCGCGGTCATCGTCGTACCTATGTTGGCGCCCTGCCGGGTAAAATTATCCAAAGTCTGAAACAGGCAGGGACCCGTAATCCGGTATTTATGCTGGATGAGATCGACAAGCTTGGCTCTGACTTCCGAGGTGATCCCAGCAGTGCATTGCTGGAAACCCTGGATCCCGAGCAGAACAACTCCTTTGTTGATCACTACATTAATATTCCTTTCAATTTGCGGGATGTCATGTTTATTGCAACCGCAAATGTTCTGGATACGATTCCTCCGGCCTTGCTGGATCGAATGGAAGTCATTCATCTGGCGGGCTACTCCATGGAGCAGAAAATTGCCATTGCAAAGCAATATATCCTTGGCAAGCAGATGGAGGAAAACGGCGTTACCGACGAGCATATTCACATCACCGAAGGTGCTCTGAAACGGGTTATCAGCGAATACACCCGTGAAGCAGGGCTGCGTAATCTTGAGCGCCGTATTGCTGCACTATGCCGGAAGGTGGCTTTAAAAGTTGCCAAAGGACATGACCGGCAGATTGTTATTAAAGCTGGTGATGTCCCACGTTATCTGGGGCCACCGGTATTTTTAAAGAACCAAACATACCAGGAAGACATGGTTGGTGTTTCAGCCGGATTGGCCTGGACTGCCACCGGCGGTGAGTTGCTCTACATCGAAATGACGAAAATGAAGGGCAAAGGAGCGCTGCAGCTGACTGGTAAACTTGGTGATGTAATGAAAGAATCCGCCATGGCGGCGCTTTCATACATTCGTACCGTGGCCGGTGCCTGGGGAATTTCTTTTGAAGTGTTTGAGCAGTATGATATCCATATCCATGTCCCTGCGGGGGCCGTTCCCAAAGATGGTCCTTCAGCGGGTATTACCATAGGAGTTGCCCTTGTAAGCCTGCTGACGGGCAGGGCAGTGCGGCACGATGTTGCCATGACCGGTGAGATTACTCTTACAGGCAGGGTGTTGCCCATCGGGGGATTGCGGGAGAAACTGCTGGCCGCCCTGCGGCATGGCATGAGTACCATTATTATTCCTGCACAGAATGAAGCTGAACTGGCTGAGGTTCCCAAGCCTATTTTACGAAAATTACAGGTAGTGCTTGCTCACAAGCTGGAAGATGCACTCGAAGTGGCACTGATTCCCTCCAATGATAATGGTTCAGATGTTAGTGCTGATGAATAAACCGGTGAAAAAATAATGGAAGAGTTTTCTGACATTCCCGGTCTTTCCCTAAATATGCCGGTATGTTGCTCTGTATCGGGGCAGCAATACGCATTTCAAAACCGGCGGGGGTCTATATGATTTTTGATGCCTATACCATCGGCCATCTGGCCGCATTGGGGATATTGCTTTTGGCGTCTTCATTTTTTAGTGGCTCGGAGACCGCATTTTTTTCTATCCAGCGTCTTGAAGTAGAGCGCATGAAAGAGCAGGGGCATCGCAATGCCGGTTTGGTTGAGAGCCTGCTGCGGCGTCCCCGGGATTTGATCAGCACGGTGTTGGTGGGAAACGAAATTGTAAACATTACCGTTGCAACGGTTGTTACCTCCCTTGTTGTGCATCATGCCGGGGAAATGGAGCATTGGCACCAAACGGCAATTGCTACAGCCCTGGGTACAAGCATCCTGCTAATCTTTGGAGAGATTTCTCCTAAGACCGTAGCCGTACATGTAAGCCAGTGGTGGGTAGGCTGGACAGCCAGACCATTGAAGACCTTCATGTGGCTTACGTTTCCGGTGCGTTACATCGTATTGAAAATTGTTGATGTAATAACCCGGATATTCGGGATTACACCAAAAGCAAACAAGGTCGCTCTGGATGAAGATCGTTTGCGCTCTCTGGTATCGGAGTCTGAACAAAGCGGGATTCTTGATGCAGAGGAAAAGCAGCTGATTGAACGGGCCCTGATTTTGGATGATATCCCTGTTTCCATGATCATGCAGCCTATCTCAACGGCATATACGGTTCGGGAAGATGAGTTGCTTGTTAACGTGCTCAAGGCCCTGCCGGATAATCCTTTTTCCCGTATTCCGGTGTACCGTGGGGCTGAAACCAAAAATATTGTTGGCGTGTTGTACGCCAAGGATTTGCTGGTTCTGTTGGGCCACGATGAGCAAAAACCATTGCGGGTCATCGATTTGCTGCGCCCCATGGAACGGGTGCCATCATCCATGACCGCAGAGCGTTTGCTAAGTAAGATGCGTAAGGGAAATTTCCACATTGCGCTTGTCACGGATAAAGACCGGGAGACGGTCAAAGGTATCGTCACTCTGGAAGATATTCTGGAAATACTGGTTGGCGAGATCCGCGATGAAAAAGAGCAGGGGCACAACGGCGTTTCCTCCGGCCCGGAAGGGGGAACGGCATGAGCGGAATGTTGACTGCGCTTGTCGCGCTGGTGTGCATCGTTGCTGAAGGATTTTTCTCCGGATCCGAGCTTGCCCTGATAAACGCTGAGCCCCTGTTGCTACAGGCCAAAAAAGCACAGGGTAACAAAGGAGCGGCGCTGCTTTTGTACCTGCTGGAAAAACCTCATTATCTCATCAGCACTTCTTTGGTAGGGACCAATATTGCCGTTGTGTCTGCAACTGCCGTGGTTACCATGTATTTTTTGGATGCCTACGGTTCCGCCGGAGAGCTGTATGCCGTTTTGATAATGACACCCTTGATTCTGATTTTTGGCGAGATGGTTCCCAAAACCATATACCAGAATAAAGCAGATGCCTGGGCTCCGGTAATCGTATATCCGAAATTCGTGTTTTATATTCTCTTTATGCCGTTTGCCCGCCCGTTGGGATTACTGGGGGACTTGATTCTTTTCATTATGTCCGGTGGTGGAAAGCGGCATCTGGAGCGGCACCCGCTGTTGTCCCGCGAAGAATTCAAGCGCATGATTCTTTACGATGACATCACCCATGGAGGCGATCTGAAGCGTGAAGAAAAGCGCATGGTCAGCCGTATTATCGATTTTGGAGAGGACGCTGTTGAAGACGTCATGGTTCCGCTGATTGAAGTAACGGCGATTCCGGCAGAAAAAACGGTTTCCGAAATTATCGAGCTTATAGAAGAAGAAGGCTTCTCGCGGTACCCCGTCTATGAAGAGCGCATTGATAATATCGTTGGTATTTTGAATACCTTTGATGTGCTTTGTGCTGCTGATCCCAACGCGCTGGTTGGTGATTTGATGAGATCCGCAAAATTCGTGCCGGAGAACATGCCGGTGGAAAATCTTCTGGAACAAATGCAGAAGGATAATGTGTCTATTACTGTGGTGGTGGATGAATTCGGCGGAGCCGTTGGCATCATTACCATGGAGGATATCATTGAGGAAATCGTCGGCGAAATTGATGATGAATATGACGAGCCCGGTGACGCCCCTTCTATCAACCGTGTCTCCCGCAACCAGTTCTTAATGGATGCCCGGGTCGAAATCGATACGGTTAACGAAATTCATCCCGGCCTGATTCCTGAAGGCGATTATGCTACATTATCAGGTCTGGCACTGGAGCATTTCAAACGCATTCCTGATGTAGGAGAATCGTTCACCCTTGACAGCACCTCGTTGACTGTCGAGATTATTAATACCACCGACAAGGCAATACAATCGGTGTTGCTCACAATTCCTCCCGGGTTTGTGCGTAGAAGATTGCGAAAAAAACAACTCCGCAAAGCCATTGATACCGCCGGAAGGCAGGGTTGAGGGCGGACAGGATACAACCATGAATACCAAAGACCTTGAACAGCTATTGATGCACGTCCGCGATGGGAGTGTTGATATCGGGACCGCGCTCCAGAGCCTGAAGGCCTTGCCTTACGAGGATCTTGGTTTTGCCGTTGTGGATCACCACCGGCAGTTGCGGCAGGGATTCCCCGAGGTGGTTCTTGGTGAGTTCAAAACCATTGAACAAATGGAGGGAATCGTTTCCGCCATTGCCGCTCGCAAACAGCCGGTCTTGGTGACCCGGGTTTCGGATGAAGCTGGCGAAAAACTACAGGAAACATTTCCAAAGGGCAACCATGATCCGGTATCCCGAACCTTTGCCAGCCCCTGGCCCTATGGCAGCAATGATGTTGGTCCGGTGGCTGTTGTCAGTGCCGGAACCAGCGACATGCCCGTTGCCATGGAAGCGATTCGCACCCTGACGCTTATGAACTGCGAAGTCATTCAAATATTTGATGTTGGGGTTGCCGGAGTTCATCGTTTGCTGGACCGTGTTCCCGATCTGCAGCGGGCCGCCGCCATTGTGGTTGTCGCCGGTATGGAAGGAGCACTCCCCAGTCTGGTAGGTGGTCTGGTGGCGGTCCCGGTGATTGCTGTGCCTACCTCTGTTGGTTATGGCGCAAGCCTTGGGGGCATTTCAGCACTGCTGTCCATGTTGAATTCATGCGCCCCGGGCGTGAGTGTCGTAAATATTGATAATGGTTTTGGCGCAGGTTATGTGGCCGGTTCCATTGCCAACAGTATTCATCTGGCAAAGGAAAATACCAATACAAATCTTGACGGATAAGCCTTTGTTAGGATATACAAATCATGCACGCGGGTGTGACTCAGTTGGTAGAGTGTCAGCTTCCCAAGCTGAATGTCGCGGGTTCGAGCCCCGTCACCCGCTCCATTAAAAAAATCGCGGATCATATTGATCCGCGTTTTTTATTGTGTGGTATGGGGTTCTGCTGATACAGCCGGGGAGATGGGGGAGGTGCTGGAGCAGCCTTCTGCAGCAATGCTGCTGGTGCTGAAAAACCACAGAATCGCCAGGGCGAGAATACCCAGAACAATCGCGGCCAGAATGACTCCCATGCCGCTCTCATTGTCTTCAGAATACTCCTGATCGGGAGTGGTTTCTATTCGCAGAGGTCGCAGAGGATCCGAGGTTGGTTTCTTTTTCTGAAATTGTTTTGTCCGCTGCGGCGGAGTGACAATTTCAACATCAGGCTGTTCCGATTCATTTAGGGTGTCGAGAAGTTCCTGCACAAATTTGCGGGTTGTGGTTTCGCCTTTATTCGCGTCAACCACCGGGATGTCCTGGCTGTCCGCAAGGTCAGGGTTGACAGGCTCTTCTGAAACCGCCATTTGAAGCGGATTTGTGGTATGCTTGTCCAGCTTATCCCACATTTCCTGAATGACTTCCGAGGATTTGCTCCAGATCTGCTGGTCCGGCGGCGAGATATCGCATTCTTCACCGGTTTGTGTGTCCGGCATTGTCGCTGAAGGTTGAACTGAGCCGCGCTGATTAGCAATATATCTCTTGTTTTCAGCCAGATAATATGACACAGCCGGTACAACAATAGCTCCGTAATCCTGGCCGTCAGGTGACCTGAGATGGATTTTACGGAAATTGTTTTCTGAAAGAAAAGCCATATCTCCGGTATGTTCCAAAAGCTGTTGTTCGAAAATGATGTCTGAGTTTGCCAGCAGTTCCATAAGAGGGTCAGCAGCATTTTCGGTTTTACCCATTTGCCACATATGCCGATGCAGAGGGCCATTGGAAATCCCGCTTACCAGATAAAATGGTGTTTCTGAAGTTTCCCTGAATCCCAGCCGTTCAATGACCTGATTGGCAATACGCTGTGAAAACTGTGCAAAGTGATTCCTGGCCTGTCTGCCTTTGAAAATGAATCCCAGATGTTTACTGCCCTGATCAAAAACCTGGTATTCAAGGCTCTGTTGCCATTGCTCGGAAAGACACTCCGCGATTATACGCTGTGAAGCCGCAGACTGGGGCTTTTCGACAGAATGGTGCCGTACATCACCCTTGCCCTCAAAGAGGTATACAATTATTCCTGCATGTTCCATTATGAGGTATTTTCTTAAGAAAGAGCCATTTGTCAATAGTAAAGTGACAATTTGCAGAAAAATATATAAAAAAAGTCAACCGGCAAGTTTTTATTTGGAATGTATTGCATACCTCGGCATAAATACCGCAGATTATGACTGGCCATGGCCAGGACTTGATTTAGTTTTGCAATTTAGTTTTCTTCGTTTTTCAATGTCCGATTGCGTGTATGTTTCATACATGGATAATATTCTGACCCTTGTCCGAGAGAATTGACCTTTCTTCTATATAATGGTAAAATCTTTAAGTATGGTAAAATAAAGAACATATTCTACCAGGCCGAACACTGTACGAATATGCCATTTGATAATGTAGGAGACATGAAAATGCAGCCTCGTAACTTGGGTGGAATATTTTTGGGAATGTTGTTGATGGCACTGTCACTTGCTGTCGGCTGCGCAACCCCGGAAATTGTCGTTGATGGTCAGTGCTTCAGGGATGCGGAATGCCAGGCAAACTGTCCGGCCGATTTCATGTGTTTCTGTAATGACCAACTGATGTGCGAAATGGTTCCCCTCGCATCAACCGATGGAGATATTGACCAAATTCCCACTGACGGTGATGACGTTGATCCTGATTTCGATTTCGATGAAATCGAGTGGGATGAAGTCGAGTATGATGAGAATGTCTCCCATGCCGTTATCCTGGATTTTATCGCACTGCCGGAATCTCCCCAACCGATTGGAACAACTGTTGGATTATTCACCAACGCTATAGCTCCCAATACAGTGCAGTATCGCTATAAGTTTTATAGTGAAACCGGCAACAATGTTGTGGGGGAGATCGGATTTGATCAGGGCACGGATGCTTTTATCTTATTTCCCACAGAACCCGGTGTGTATATCGCCGAAGTCTGGGTGAAGGACTCCCTGTCCGAGAATGCTTATGATGACCGCGATGTTCTTATCTACGAACTTGTTGGTGTTGATGGCGATGAGACTGACGGGGAGGAAGTAGTTGAATGCGGCCCTTTCGACAGGCCTGAGCTGTGGTCGCCCACGCATCCTGTACAAACTGAATGGTATGACAACCTGGATGTTTTGTTCCGTTTTGGCATGGAAAATTGCGATGTCTCAGGATGGTCCGTATCCGTGGACACCAGCCCCAGCGCAGTTCCAAACAACAATGTGGACCTTGCGGGGACGATTACAAATTACTCATTTAGTGCTACCTATCCCGGAACCTACTATTTTAAGATAAAGGCCCGCTACGCCCACGATGGCACCTGGAGCGATATCTCCAGTCACACTGTAAATATATTCATGGCTGATGGTGACCCTGATGATGACTGGATTGATTTTGATGTGGATGACTGGGTAGACCCCGAAGTCAACGTATGCCGTGACGCCTGCCGGGTTTTGCGGGATTGCGGGTATCTGTACAACGGTGGTCCTTTTGGGGCCAATATGCAGGAATGCCGGGCGATATGCTCGCTGGAATGGGATGACGACAATCTGGTTTGCATCCAGAATACCGAATGCCCCGCAATTCCTGAAGAATGCTTTGGCATGGTGGATGGAGATATCGATCCCGATGTAATCGATTATGATCCTGACTGGGTTGATTATGATGATCCTGATGTCATTGATGTTGATGAGGCGGATGTTCCCCCTACGAGCTGCGGGCCGGATGATATCCCGCTGATCAGCTCTTCATCTCATCCGGATTCCGATATCTGGTACAGCGAACTGCTGGTGATGCTAAAGGTACGGATTCTGACCTGCGAACCGGCATTTATGGCCATCGCTGTGTCTGACAGCCCTTATATGAATCCGCAGTATACCTGGAGAGTGTATTCCGAGGATGATATCAGAATTGCGATGCCTTCTGCGGGCGTGTGGTATATCTATGCAGCTGTGCGCTCTTCTGATTTAGGACAAAGCGAAACCAATATTTTCCAGGTGAATATCAGTGAACCCGATATATGCGTTCAGGCCTGCGACAATATTGAAGATTGTGGGTTTATGTATCCTGGCAGTCCGTTGTTCGATGATATGAATACATGTCTGGAACAATGCCAGACTGGCCAATGGCCCTATGGTGCTGCAGAGTGTATCGCCAATTCCACCTGCGACAATCTGCTTCAGTGTGTTTCTCTGCCGGATGGAGACTTTGTAGATCCTGACGTTGATTTTATTGACCCGGACCCTGACTTTATCGATCCCGATCCCATTGATACTGACCCGGAACTGTATACCTGTTATGACGCCTGCATAAAACTGGACCAGTGTGGGTATCTGTTCTCCGGAAGCCCTGCGGGGGCCACGGTGCAGGAGTGTATACAGGAATGCGAAGATGGCCTTATCAATCAGGGGCAGATCGACTGCCTGGTCATGACTCCCTGTGATGGCATTTTTGACTGCATAAATCCGCCGGTGGATGGAGATGTGGTGGACACCGACCCGGATATCATTGATACCGATCCGGATATTGATGATACGCCTCCGCCTTTATGTTATGAGGCATGTAACCAGGTCAATGACTGCGGGTATATTTATCCGGGCAGTCCCCTGGCTTCCAGTCTGCAGGAGTGTTACAACGCCTGCGACAATGGCAGCTTTGACGACCAGCAGGTAGCCTGTGTCCTGGCTTCGGATTGCTCCTCTATGGTAAATTGCCTGTTTCCGGTGGACGGTGATGTGGTAGATCCGGAACCGGAATATGAAGATACGCCGCCACCGATGTGTTACCAGGCTTGCAACATGATCGATGACTGTGGGTATATCTATCCCGGTAGCCCCATTTTCACCTCGCTGCAAGTTTGCTATGACGCCTGCAACAGTGGCAGCATCAATGATGCCCAGGTTGAATGCATTGTTACATCGGATTGCTCCACCATGGTAAATTGTCTGTTCCCGGTGGATGGCGATGTTGTTGATGAAGATCCCGACGTTGTCGAAATAGATGAGGTAACCACCTGTCAGGTTGTGTGCTCACGGCTTGATATGTGCAATTACCTGTATCCGGGAAGTTCCTATGGAGAGGATGTTTCAAGTTGTGTCAGATACTTCTGTCCTGATTTTGAACCTGATTTAGTCGAATGTCTGTCAAACGCCGACTCCTGCGATTATGTGGATTATGTATGTATGCAGGCAGTGGACGGCGATGTGGATTCCGTTGATACCATAGATCAAATAGACTACGACAACAGCGTATTATGCCAGGTTGCCTGCAATTCACTGGAAGACTGTGGCTATATTTATCCCGGGAGCCCGATTTTCAATGATCGCAATGAATGCCAGGATTACTGTATCAATGGCGGCATGACCTTTGAACAAACCCAGTGTGTCGTTACCAGTTCCTGTGAAGATATGCCGGATTGCTTTGGCATTCAGCCTGATGGCGATGTAGTCGATTTTGATGATGACATTGATCTTATAGAAGAAGATATACCGCCGGTATGTATTGATGAAGCCATTTCCATTCCCTTTGAAACTGAAGGAAACTCCTGCAATGGAGGCAATGACATCAACTTCAGTCCTCCCGGGGAATCCTGCTTCAACTGGCAGGTTGCTGGCCCCGATTATGTGTACGAGTTCAACATACGGGCCAATAACACCATTAAGGTTACTCTGGAGACATTCTCTCCGCAGTTCGATCCGGCTATATACGTTGTATCGGAATGCGGTGAGTATCAGCGTTGCCTTGGTGGCGCCGATGTTGGCTATGACGGCGAGCCTGAGGAATTTAGCTGGACCGCGCCATACAGCGGTACCTTCCTTCTTGTGGTGGATTCCTACTACATGTCTGATGAACGATCCTGCGGGGAATACTATTTGCGTGCAGAATACGAGGTCATCGTTGATTCAGACAATGACGGGGTTCCTGACAGCAGTGACAATTGCCCCACAGTACCAAATCCGTATCAGGAAAACGATGACGGTGATGCCAAAGGGAATGTCTGCGATAATTGTCGTTATGCCTATAACGACAGCCAGCAGGACAGCGACGGCGATACCATCGGCGATGCCTGTGATCCTACGCCCTACGAAGCGAATCGTTGTACCGAAGTCGCATGCAGCAATGATGAAACCTGCTCGGTGTTTGGGATGGAATGCCTTACTACCGATGAAGGTCAAAGACAATGCAGCGCCCGGTGCGAAAACAACGGCGATTGCCCTGATCCCTGGCAGTGCATAAGCGGTTATTGCCGGTGTGAATCCAATCCCCAGACATGCCCGATCACCTGCGGTTCTACCGCCCAGTGCCCGGAATCGTTGAATTATTGCGCTGATGTGTATGGTTCTGACGATATCAAAGAGTGTACTGCCGATTGCTCCTCTACGGGAATCTGCCCGGATGGATATGATTGCCGCAGCGGCGTATGTATATGCAGCGACCTGCCTGCGGATGAATGTATTCAGCATGGCTGCAATTCAGACTCCGATTGCGCGGACACCAGTTTTGAGCAGTGCTTGTTTGACAGCCAGGGACGCAGCATGTGCAGCCAGGAGTGTGGCGCAAACAGACCGTGCCCCGCCAGTTCGGATTGTATTGACGGTATGTGCTACTGCGAACCGCCGCAGCCTGCGGAATGCTGGTATGGCTCATGTATCCTTGATAGCGAATGTCCTCCCAAATATGGAGAGGGAACATTCTGTACTGGCGATTTCTGGCCATTGGACCAGCGGTATTGCACCGCCAATTGCAACTCCAACCTTGACTGCATCAGCATCTTTGGCAGCAGCGCAACCTGCCAGGGTGGCGAATGCACATGCATTGAGTAGGATACCTGGATGACGCCGTCGGCTATCAATATTGACCGGGCGGTGGATATATTCATGGAGTATATGCGCGTCGAGCGGGGAGCAAGTGTCAATACCCTTCAGGCGTATAGCAATGACCTTCGTTCCTACGTTGATTTTTTGACCGAGCAGGGGATAAGCCGTCCTGATGACGTTGGGCAGCTGGAAGTATCCCTGTTTATGGAGGGCTTGGCTAAAGCAGGATTCAAGCACACTACCAGATCCCGGCGTTTGTCAGCGGTGCGCAGGCTGCACAAGTATTTGCTGGCCGATGGTCTGTGTCAGCATGACCCCACCAAATTTGTGGAATCACCCCGGGGATGGCGCAATCTGCCGGTGTATCTTACGGTTGAAGAGGTGGATAAGCTGTTTGCTGCGCCTGACATCTGCAAGCCGGAAGGACTGCGGGACAGAACAATGTTGGAAACCCTGTATGCCACGGGAATTCGCGTCAGCGAGCTTGTGGGACTGAAGGTGTCCAGCATTGAAAGCAAACTTGGGTATATCCGCGTAGTCGGCAAAGGCAACAAGGAACGGGTCGTGCCCATCGGAACAACTGCGCTACAGTGGATACAGCGATATCTTGATGAATCCAGAAGTGTTCTGCTAAAGGACCCCAGAATAACAGAGGCGCTGTTTGTGAGCCGCCGCAACAAGGGGATGACCCGGCAGGCAGTTTGGGAAAATGTACGGCGCTATACCCGTGCCTGCGGTATTGACAAAGCCCTTTCACCTCATAAATTACGTCATAGCTTTGCAACGCATATGCTCTCTGGTGGAGCTGACCTGCGCACGGTGCAAATCCTGCTTGGTCATGAAGATATTACCACCACAGAGATATATACCCATGTAGACCGCGGGCATTTGCAGAACGCCATTTCACAATTTCACCCGCGGGAACAGGATTGAATGAACAGGAATAATCATGGCTAATCCCAAAAATGTCAAAAAGGAACGTGCCCGCAAAATGAGCCAAGGCGGGCAGGGCGGGAGCCTTGAAACAAAATTTTCATCGACAAGCGGCAAGCGGGAAATTACTCAGCTTGAAGAGACCATTGATCGTCTGGAACGTGATTACACATTGTTTTTCAACGGTATATCCAACCTGGATCCTTCCGACAGAAGAATGAGGGTCAATAAACTTGTGTCCCGCCTGCATGAAATGCATGTGCGGAATCCGGCGTTAAAATTCAAATTTCAGGCATTGATGGGGCGCTATGTGGCCCTGAAAAACAACTGGGATCGGATACTCAAGGAAATTGAACGCGGTGTGTATAAGCGTGATATTTTCAGGGCTCAGGTCAAACAACGGCAGGCCGAGGAATTTGAGGGGGTGTACAACAAGAAGAAACGTGGCCTGTATTCCGGAAATGTACCCGAGAAAAAAGAGGCAGCCCAGACATGGAGTGTTGATGATGACGGCAACAGTACTCCTGCCGCTGCTAAAGGCGAAGATACCGCCAAGACATGGAAAAAAACTCCATCCAAACCCGTAGGCCCCGTATGCGCCCCGGATCGTCCATCCCAGGCCGTTACGGCACAAAACGGTGCAGCAGATAAGCTGTATCAGGATTTCACGTCTGCCCGTAAGCAGGCAAATCTTCCGCCGGTATCCAAAGAAGCATTAAAGCGAACCGTTGAGCAGCAAACGGAACGGCTGAAGAAAAAATACAATGCCTCGGACGTGCAGTTCAAAGTTGAATCAAAAGAAGGTAAAGTGGTTCTGAAACCTGTTGCGATCAAAAAGAAATAAGATATCCATCAAGGAAAGCGAGTATCTCCCATGAGGGAGTGGAACCACGAAAATATACCTTTGCATATGCTGAGGCCGGCGACGGTGGGTGAAATTCTGGATAACGCCGTGGAATTATACCGGCGGTACTTTCGGAAATTTTTCTTTATTCTTCTGTACTATGGTTTTATATCTGCGGCATTGTCCATCCTGATGCGCATACTGTTTATATGGGGAGAGGGGCAGGTAAAAGAGCTTGCAGAGATGGGTAAAGATGGTGTGGACCAGATCGATATAATTGTTACCGCCATCAATACAATGACTTTGGGCGCAAGCCTTGGTGGCCTTATGTATGTTGCCACGGTGTGGACATTTATTGTTATGATAGGAGCCGTCACCTATGCGGTATGGCAGGTGTTGCAGGGTAAGCCCTTTACGCCAATAGGAGCATACAAGGCTGCTTTGAAACGGTGGAAATCACTGTTTTTTGCCACGGTGTTGACGGTTGTTACCATATATGCCGCCGCGCTTGCCGGGGTGGTTCCGGGATATTTCCTGCTGATTTTGGCGGCGATAATAGAATCCAAAGCCCTGCTTGCAACTGTGGGTATTGCCGTTGCCGTTGGAGCGCTTCTTGGGGTTGTGGTGGTGCTTGCCAAAGTATTTTTAACGCCGGTAGTGGTTATGATCGAAGATAAAGCCGGGTTGCCTGCGATTCTTCGGTCTGCAACCCTTGCGACCCATATTGCCGAGTCAGGATTCAAGCGTCATCCTTTGGTGAGGGCAAGTGTCCTGCTGACGGTTCTCAGTGCGGTGTGGGTGGCTTACGGTGCGTTTATCGCTATTCCCCGTGTGGTCTTGATGTATACCTATCAGTTCAAGGATATCATCAGCAATCCGGCAGGGCTTTCGTCCATGGGCAGCATCCCCTTGTCCTATGACCTTATTATCACGGCCTTCACCATCCTGTATACCGCCCTGGTCATGCCCTATCTCATAATTTCCCTGGTGCTGTTCTACAACGATCTTAAAATGCGAAGAGAGGGCACAGATCTCTCTGCGCCCTCCCGGGGATAACTACTGGGATTGATTTTTATATCAGTGTTTGAGGCGATCCACCGCTTCGATACGGGCCTGTTCCCGCAGGTATCTGGTATGCAGTGAGATTCGTTCAGGAGAATCAATGGGGCCTTCAAAGACTGCCAGTTGCTGCTCGAATCGCTGGAAGTTGGTTTTTGCCCGCTGCTGATCGATGCTTTCGGCAGGCTCGGCGGTTTCCACCAGCAGCAGAATGCTGTCAGTGGCAACTTCAGCGTATCCGTTGGAAACGGCCACGTACTTTATTTCGCCGTCCTGACGGTACCACAGAAGACCTGAAGGTACGGTGGTCAGCAGGGGGATATGCGCTTCCAGGACGCCAAACTCACCCTGAACACCGGGGCTGACAACTTCGTCGCAGGTTGTTTTCAACACCTGCCCGAAGGGGGTGATGATCTCCAGTTTCATGAGCCTTAGCCTTTTCTCAGTTCTTTGGCACGCTCTTCGGCTTCTTCAATGCTTCCTACCATATAGAAAGCCTGTTCCGGATATTTCTCGTTGTCGTCATAATCACCGGCAATGAGCTTTTTGAATCCGGCGATGGTGTCTTCCAGCTTCACATACTTACCCGCAACGCCGGTGAACTGTTCCGCAACGTGGAAGGGCTGGGACAGGAAACGCTGAATTTTACGGGCGCGGCTGACGATCAGCTTGTCGCTCTCGCTCAGTTCATCCATACCCAAAATGGCGATAATATCCAGAAGGTCTTCGTAGCGCTGCAGGATCTGCTGCACTTCGCGGGCCGTGTTATAGTGCTCTTCACCCAGAATGCGGGGATCGAGAATACGGCTGGTGGAATCCAGGGGATCAACCGCAGGATAAATGCCCAACTCGACGATTTTACGGCTCAGAACCGTGGTGGCATCGAGATGGCTAAATGTGGTTGCCGGGGCCGGATCTGTAAGGTCATCTGCGGGCACATAAATGGCCTGAACAGAGGTAATGGAACCCTTCTGTGTCGAGGTAATGCGCTCCTGCAGCTCACCGAGGTCTGTGGACAGCGTGGGCTGATAACCGACTGCGGAGGGAATACGACCCAGCAGAGCCGAAACTTCAGCACCGGCCTGGGTGAAACGGAAAATGTTATCAACGAACAGCAGAACGTCGCGTCCTTCTTCGTCACGGAAATATTCCGAAACAGTCAGGGCTGACAGGGCCACGCGGGAGCGGGCTCCTGGGGGTTCGTTCATCTGACCGTACACCAGCGCGGTTTTGTCAATAACGCCGGATTCCTGCATTTCGCGGTACAGATCGTTACCTTCACGGGTACGCTCGCCAACGCCTGCAAATACGGAAACACCGCCGTGTTCCTTGGCAAGGTTGTGAATGAGCTCCATGATAACAACGGTTTTGCCAACACCGGCGCCGCCGAACAGACCGATTTTTCCGCCAAGGGAGTAGGGTTCCAGAAGGTCGATGACCTTGATACCCGTTTCGAACATCTCCACGTTGACGCTCTGGTCCTGATAGGAGGGCGGTTCGCGGTGAATGGGCAGATATTTATCGGTTACCACCGGGCCGGCGTTATCCACGGGCTCGCCCACGACGTTGATGATACGTCCCAGGGCCGCTTCGCCAACGGGCATCATAATGGGTTTGCCGGTGTTTTTAACCTGCTGGCCGCGCTGGAGACCGTCAGAGGAATCCATGGCAACGCAGCGCACCCGGTTTTCACCCAGATGTTGGGCAACCTCAATGACGAGGTTCCACTCGCTGTCGTTGATGGCAGGGTTGGTGACTTTGAGCGCAGTGAAAATTTCAGGAAGATCTTCCGTACGTTCAAACACTACGTCGACAACAGGTCCCATGACTTGAACGATTTTGCCGTAAATTTCGGGCATTGCCAACTCCTTACGTAAAATTAGCCTTTGTCGAGCGCTTCCGCACCGCCGACGATTTCCATAATTTCATTGGTGATGACAGCCTGCCGTGTGCGGTTGTACACCAGGTTCAGTTTTTCAATCATTTCCGCTGCATTGTTGCTGGCCGAATCCATTGCGGTCATACGGGCTCCCTGTTCGGAGGCCACGGATTCCAGCAGGCAACGGAGAATCTGCACGGTGATGTGGCGGGGCACCAGATCGTTGAGCAGTTCTTTGCGCTCGGGTTCGTAGATATGCTCCGGGGCAAACTCTACTGCCTCGGTGAGGGTATTATCGGATGCATCGGACAGCGAAACAATGGGAATCAGCTGTTCGTCGACAATCCGCTGGCTGATGGCGCTTTTGAACTCGTTGTATACAACATGAATTTCATCGGCTTCACCATCAATATACATTTTTGTCAATGCGCGGGCTATTTCATCGGCTTTTTGGTAGCTCAGGTCTCCGAAGACATCCACAAAGGTTTTTTGGATCTCGACCTTGCGGTGCTTGAAGTAATCAACCGCCTTTTTGCCTACGCACAAAAGTTTGATATCGTAGCGGTCGCCTTTGGCCCGCATGACGTTGTATGCGTGGCGCAGAATGTTGGAGTTGAAGCCACCGCACAAGCCACGATCCGAAGTCAGGACAAGTACGGCAATGGTCTTTTTCTCCTCATGCGCCACCATGAGCGGATGCTGGTAGCCCGATTCATCCACAAGGCGTCTGATAAGGCTTCGGATGGCATAGGCATAGGGGCGAGCCGTTACAATGGCGTTTTGGGCCTTGCGCAGCTTGCTGGCGGCCACCATTTTCATGGCCTTGGTGATTTTCTGCGTGCCCTTTACCGAAGTAATGCGGCGCCGGATTTGTTTTAGATTAGCCATAGTGTTTCTCTACCGTTCGAGTCAGTCGCTACGGTTGCGGCTAAATGCTGTGATCCTGTTTGAATTTCACCGTGAACTCATCCAGGCACTTTTTCAGCTGTTCTTCAGTTTCTTTTTCCAGCTTGCCGGTTTCGCGGATGGCGCGAAGCACGTCCGGGAAATTGTTTTTCGTGTATTCCTTGAGCTCTGTTTCGTAATCGAAGATTTGGCCTTCGGGAATATCGTTGATGAAGTCGTGGGTTCCTGCGTAAATAATCAGAACCTGCTCTTCAACGGCTTGGGGCACATACTGATCCTGCTTGAGGATTTCCACCAGTTTGGCGCCCTTGTTCAACTGGGCCTGGGTGGACTTGTCAAGATCGGAACCAAACTGGGCAAAGGCCGCCAGTTCGCGGAACTGGGCCAGGGTCAGACGCAGGGTGCCTGCGATTTTTTTCATGGCCTTGGTCTGGGCGTTACCGCCAACGCGGGAGACGGAAATACCGGCGTTAATGGCCGGGCGCACACCGGAGTTGAACAGATCTGTTTCAAGGTAAATCTGTCCATCGGTAATAGAAATAACGTTGGTGGGAATATAGGCGGAAACATCGCCTGCCTGGGTTTCAATAACCGGCAGCGCGGTCAGTGAACCGCCACCCATTTCATCGGACATTTTTGCGGCGCGTTCCAGAAGACGGCTGTGCAGATAAAAGACATCGCCGGGGTATGCTTCACGACCGGGCGGACGGCGAAGCAGCAGGGACATCTGGCGATAGGCCACGGCGTGCTTGGAGAGATCGTCGTAGAACACGACGGCATGCATGCCATTGTCACGGAAATATTCGCCCATGGTGCAACCAGCATAGGGGGCGATGAACTGCATGGGGGCCATTTCGGATGCGGTAGCGGTAACAACGGTGGTATATTCCATTGCCCCTGCTTCGCGCAGACGATTCACCACCTGTGCAACCGTGGACTGTTTTTGGCCAACGGCAACATAGATGCAGAACATCGGCTTGTCGCCCTTGTGGGTGTCCTTCTGATTGATAATGGTGTCCAGAATAATGGCGGTCTTACCGGTCTGGCGGTCACCAATGATCAATTCGCGCTGACCACGACCAATGGGGATCATGGAGTCAACGGCTTTGATACCGGTCTGCAGGGGCTCCGCAACCGGCTGGCGTGCGATGATGCCCGGGGCCTTCAGTTCAACACGGCGGTTGTCGTCGGTTTCAATGGAGCCCAGACCGTCGATGGGCTGGCCAAGTGCATTGACAACACGCCCCAGCAGAGCTTTGCCAACCGGGACTTCTGCAATGCGGCCGGAGCGGCGTACTTCATCGCCTTCCTTGATGCGCTGGGCTTCACCGAAAAGTGCAACACCGACGTTGTCTTCTTCAAGGTTAAGCACCATGCCGAAAACATCGTGGGGGAATTCGAGAAGCTCGCCGACCAGGGCGTTTTCCAGGCCATATACGCGGGCGATGCCGTCACCTACCGACAGAACAAAGCCCTTTTCCGCAACATCAACCTTGGCTTCATAGCCAGAGATTTTCTGTTTGATAATGTCGCTGATTTCTTCGGCACGAATTTTCATCGCCATTGGATTACCTCTCTTTAACCAGAGCCTGTTTGATATTGCGCAGCTGGGTTTTTACGGAGCCGTCATATACCTGGCTTCCGATAGCAACTATCAGTCCACCGATGATTGATGGGTTAATGTGCTCTTCTATAATGATTTCTCTGCCGGTTTCGGTGGTCAGAGTCGATACCAGCTTTTCTTTTTGGGGAATGCTGAGGGGGCGTGCAGAGGTCAGGGAGACTCTGACTTTGTTCTGGACATCCTCAACATGATAGCGGAATTGCTCAAGAATTTCCGACAGAAGATTGATGCGGCGGTTTTCGATAATAATCGCCATGAATTTCTGCATGTCTTCATCAAGCCCCAGGCGCTGGTATACCGATGGCAGCACGGTTGCGCGTTCGTCGGTAAGGACCGGGCTTAAAAACAACTGACGCAGATCGTCGCATTCATTCCAGGCGTTGACCACGGTTTCCAGTTGTTCCATAACCTTGGGGATCCTGCCTGCCTCATGAGCCAGTTCCGCCAGAGCTTTGCCATAGCGTTTGGCAACGGCTTCGTTTTTCATTTGCCACCCCCGATCGAATCGATGGTCCGGTTTACGAGATGCAAATCATCGTCGGGTTTGATTTCTTCCATCAGGATTTTTTGGGCTTCTTCGGTCACGGCGTCAGCGATTTCCCGGCGCAAGCCTTCTTTGGCAACTCGCATTTTTGTTTCAATGGAAAGTTCCATGTCCTTTTCCATTTTCTCAATGCGGTGCTGCGCGGCTTCTACGATTTCATCGTGTTCACGCTGGGCATCGGCGCGATACCGGGCAAGCTCTTCTTCCTTGCTTTTGTCAAAATCCGCAAGTTTGTCCTGGTATTTCTTTATAAGTTCACGGCTTTCGGCTTTCAGCCGCTCCGCCTCATGGACTTTATCGCTAATAATCCTGGAGCGATCACTGAAGAAAAGTTTCAATTTAGGTGCGAGGAGCCAAATAAGAATGCCAAGCAGAATAATAAAGTTTACCCAGGAGAGGGCAAACCCCAGCCAGTCGAAGTGATGCTCGCCGTGTCCGGCGTTTTCACCGGCAAATGCCAGTGCCGGGGCCAAAAGGCCCGCGATGGCCAGACTCGCGGTATATAAATGCCTCATGATTACATCCCTGTCATAGGTATCA
>Ga0070728_10002345_pt1 | contig 23837 bp, 22 predicted proteins | sample tdDd471_FD_66723 | JGI IMG/M metagenome (GOLD analysis project Ga0070728, IMG submission 66723) | Marine sediment microbial communities from the Atlantic coast under amendment with organic carbon and nitrate - tdDd47.1 | ecosystem: Environmental > Aquatic > Marine > Coastal > Sediment | place...
TTATCCGGGCTCAGAGATCACGCCCTATTACGATAGCATGATTGCAAAACTCATTACATGGGGCGAAACCCGTTCCGAAGCGATGTTACGGATGCGCCGTGCATTATCCGAATATACGATTATGGGATTAAAACATAATATCCCCTTCCATATCAATCTACTCAATAGCTTCAGCTTTATTGCAGGTCAGATTGATACAAACTTTGTTGAGCAACGCTTTAATATGCATACCTATGAACAAGCCCCAACCCAGACTGAGCTAGAGACTGCTGCAATCGCCGCAACCCTCTATGCCCACCGCAAACGCCAGCTTGCCTCACAAGTGGTTGCTCCTGCCAAGCGCGATGCCAGCAACTGGAAATGGATGGGACGCTTTGAAAGGATGCACCGCTAATGAAGTATGTAACGATTATCAATAATGAACAGTACGAAATCGACATTGATAAACAAGGCGGTATTCTAGTCAATGGAGAACCCCGTGATGTTGATTTTCTTAATCTTGGTGGAGCGCTCTATTCGGTTATCACACAAAATCAATCACTAGAAGTTGTTATCGATGATGAAGATAACAAAATCGAAGTGATGATGAATGGTCGCCTTTACGAGACACAGGTCTTAGATGAACGTGCGCTATTGATGGCACAGCGCAAAGGGGGACTTGGCAATAATTCTGGCGAAGTCCATTCCCCGATGCCCGGTTTGGTCGTCAAAGTTACCGTCGAAGATGGTCAGGATATCAAACAAGGGCAGACCGTCGTTATTCTGGAATCTATGAAGATGCAGAATGAGCTTAAAGCCCCTATAGACGGGAAGATTACAGGAATCCATGTAAAAGCGGGTCAGACGGTAGATAAAAACGCCTTTCTGGTCGAAATTACACCGCCACCGACAGAAGAGTAAAACGAGAAGTTGGGCATGGTCTAGCACGATGCCCAGCTTTTACTCCTATCGATATTAGTCCTTTGTTTCTGTTCTCCACGGACATAATAAAACATCCCTTCGATAACCGTGATTGCCTTTGATACTGGCATATAATCTAAAGCTATGGCAAGTATTTATAGTCCAACAACCACAACAGCAAGCATAAACGTGTCTCAATTTTCCCTACACATTTGAGTGTAAATCAACTACAGTTACCTGCTGATTGTTCCTTGGTTAAGTAGGTAAAGATGCACCAATTGCGTAAAATTCCACAATGGATTGATGTTCTATGGGTATCTCTACTGGCAATTTATGTGCTAGCTGGCGTAACTCATGTCCCTTTTCATGGTGATGAATCGACATTGATTTATATGGGGCGTGATTATTATTATCACTTTATCGAAGGCGATATGTCTAAGATACAGTATGATGAGACTTGGACAATCAACCCAGCCGAACAACATCTACGTTTGTTAAATGGGACAATCCCTAAATATGTGTTTGGTTTGATAACATCAATCAATGGGTATTTATTTGATGACATCAATGAACAATGGGATTGGAGTAATGACTACGATTATAATGCCAGTACGGGACGCATTCCAAGTCAGGAATTACTGATACCAGCACGTATGGGCTCTGCCATACAGCTCGCACTAGCAATCACCATCTTTTTTATTATTGTTCGCCTCGTTCTAAATCGTCCAAGTGCATACTTAGCTAGCCTATATCTAACACTCAATCCAGCAATCCTCCTCAACGGACGACGTGCCATGATGGAAGGTAGTCATCTGCTGTTTATGATGCTTGTATTACTAGCTGGCATCTTAGTCATCCGTTATCGCAAGTGGTGGTTATTTATCTTACTTGGCATATTAAGTGGATTAGCACTCTCAGCAAAACATCCTAATGCAGTTATCATCGCGCTTGTTTTTGTCGCCTGCGGTAGTTATGTTGTGTTACATGGATTGCGTCATTTCAAATCACAAGGTCGCGCCACAATTCAATTTATAGTGGGTCTCACCCTTAGTGGTATACTTGCGCTAGCCGTGTTTTATGCAACAAATCCTTCATGGTGGGGAGATCCATTCAGCCGAGCCAACACTGTTTTAGAACTACGAAATGAATTGTTAGATATACAAATTGAACAATTTGATACTTATTTTACTGCCTCAGATCAAATCAATGCACTTCTCAACTTTGTCTTTGTAGCTCAACCCCAATATTTTGAAGTAACTGATTGGGAAAAATTCCCCGTTATCACCTCCCAGATCGAAGCATATGAGCAAACCATCTGGACAGGTATTGCCATTGGGGGGTCAACTATCGGCGGGATTATTCTCGCTATTCTCGTCGGATTTGGGATTCTACACCTTGCGCAAAACACAACCATTTTACCGGAGTTCCGATGGTTTATATTAGTTTGGGGAATTGGCATTATCATCATTACATATCTTTTAACACCACTCGAATGGCAACGTTATTATCTGCCAATTTACCCTTTCGTGGGGTTAATAAGTGCATATAGTGTAATTATACTAGCAAACATTCTATGGAAACGGTTCACACAGTAGGTCTATGGTCTCTCTATATTGGATACAAGAAGCACTACTCGGTATTTTACCAACCCTCTGGATGACATTGGGATTAGGTCTACCTTGGGCATTTGCCATTTTACCAACAAAACAATGGGATTCTCGAACATTGATTATCGCCGTTGCGCTAGCAATTGGCCCCGCATGGATGACAGCATGGATGCTCGTTTTAGGAGTTGCAGGTGCACAACTGAATCAACGCCTCTTCACTCCAGAATGGATACTTTTAGGAAGCATCATCATTGTTCTATTTGGCATCATGGTAGCATGGCGAAAACGAAAATCCTACATACCAGAACCATCACAGTCGGTTGCGCTAGCTCTCGATGAAAAACTCATTATCAGTCTGATTGTATTGGCGGTTATTATCCGTTGGATACACACTGCATTCTGGACATTTACAGCGTATGATGTGCTGTGGGTATATGGTTTCCAGAGCCGATTATACTTTCTTGAGGGATTTATCCCACATAGCATCGATTATTATCCGCAATTTGTTCAACTCCAATATACCTATGTGCAAGTCATGGTCGGCGCAATAAACGACCATGCCGCTCGTATGGTTATCCCGATGATGCACATTGGTAGCATACTCGCAGCGTATCTTCTGGGTGAACGCCTCTTTAATCGTCGTGTCGGGATAATTACAGCCGCTCTGTGGAGCTTACATCCTTATGTTGGACAGTGGTCATTTGTAGGTGACTTAGAAATACCAGTTACCTTCAGCTTTACGATGGCATCTACATTTTTCTTGACCGCATGGATGGACGACGATACCCAATCCCGCAGACAATATGCCCTTCTGGCAGGTTTAATGCTGGGTATTGCGATGTATACCAAACCAACAGCAGGTGCATTTATCTGGGGTGTGATGTTACTCGTTGCCATTGAACTCATACGATCGCGTTTCCGTATCCGTCTATGGTTACCACGTTTTATGGTTGCATTCTGGACAGGAATCGCCTGTATTCCATTAGGGGCAATATGGTATATCCGCAATATCGCTTTAGGACATGATGCGGTTACATTTCCCCCCGATCTATGGCTCACACTTGCCCGACGCAGTGGCGATCACCTGAACTGGATTGTGCTAGCCATCATCATCGGATTTATTGGATATAGCATCTTACAGAAAATATCTGTACGTTACTTTGTCATCGGCAGTATCGGCATTGCATTGATATTGATGGGCGTTTTACCATCGAATCCAACATTATTCCCTGCCCGTTTCGACCCATCCCAAAGTTATATCACGCTTATCGAAGCTATTTTAATATTCGCCGGTCTTCTAGTCACTAGCTTGAGTTTGTTCTTAGATCTTCGGCATCAACAAATTGAAAGAGGATCACGATCTATAGAAGTCCTTGTTTGGACATTATTATTGGCGTTCCCCTATTTTGCAACATGGTTCTATTCTTATAGTTATCATTATCGGTTGGGCTTTGCAATAGTCCCCCTACTCATCTTGCCAAGTGCCGTTCTACTGTCAACGTGGTTCACAATTGAACGTATCCAACAATGGAAACGCAGATACCGTATCATCTATACCATCGTCATTATCATCTTGTGTCTACCCGGTGTTGTCTCAGTAGCAGTTGATGTAACATGGTCGTCAATCTGGTTACTGGATGAGAAATTAGAATCTGATATTCGCAAATATCAAACCTTTAACCCTGCATTAGTCGAAGTCTATTTTGCAATTAACGAATATATGGCAGAAGACGAAGTTCCCCCGATCATTGTTGCACCGGGTGAACAGCGCCTTCCATTCTTCTTCCCGCAGATGCAAATCATTGATAAGACAATCACAACCTTAAATGAATTTGAAGCTCTTGGTGCAACACATTTTATCTATGGGACACATGCAGGTTGGGCATATGAACGTGCTGGTATTAAGCCAGAAGACAATCAACTTATTGCATCGTTGGGTCGGTTGGATCGCTTTAAAGAAACAAAATATCATAATGATGCGACCTTCAGATATGAGGTATATCAATCTCGTGATACACGCAGTCGCTTTCTACCCCCACGTGCCCGAAATTATCCGATTCATTATGATGATGTCGATATTATTTTTGGAGACAAACTACGGTTCCGTGCAGAAGGAATCAGCCCGACACACTTCTTTGCAGACGAGAAGATCCTTCTGACCTCTGCATGGCAAGCCCTACAGCATATGTCCACAGATTATCTGTTTGTCTTTGAGTTATACAATCAAGACAGCAACACTGTAGGGTATCAATGGACTTTACATATTGCCCCATACCGTCATGGCTATTATACGACGATGTTATGGGATACTCTTGAAACAGTTGGTGATGAGCAATTTGTAAAAATACCACCCAAAGCGAAGCTCAAAGGTGGTAAGAATTATGTCATCCGTGTTCGAGTGCTAGACCCAACAAAAAATCAATATTTGCCTGTTTACATCAATGGCAAACAAAGTGGTGATTTCTTCACACTTTTAGGTGAATATGCTGTTGGTGGATAATCTAGCGTAAGATAAGTAGTGCATCTGCAAATTGGCGTTGGGTGGTACGCTTATTAAACGATTGCCATTGAACATAAAATTGGGTACGTAAATCATCCAATTCTTGATTACGTGTCGTGCAGTATTGTTCAATAACGGATTGTTGTTCAGGCGTAAGTCGTTTGATCTTATTGGCACGTTCTGTAAAAACAGCAATATCATTGATTCGACCTAATAAATTTTGCATCGCTTTGACTTCTTTAATGAAGTGCTCTCCAGACGTACCCAGTACAGATTTAAAAAATTCCAGCGCATAACGCAATTGTTTAAATTCAACCCGCAACGCATGTAGAACTTCATCTTCTGCACCCTCCAATACGGTCTCATAAGCCCGGACCGATGCCAACCGCTTGTGCAATAAGATAGGGAGTAGATGCCGTACTTGATAAGGTGCTGATTTATCGCTTACAAGCAATACCCCTTTTTTCTGGGTTTGAGTGAAATCAGTAAAGCGATCTATAAACTTACGATAAGTTGAAGAATCAAACATAGTATTGAGTTCAATTCGATTCTTACGTCGTTTCTTATCAAGCTTCTTAATTACTTGATCAAGGATGACCTGTGTATCCGCATCCAAAGTAGCTTGAAATGCTTGCATATCTTCAATCAACACATCCAAATCACGAATTTGTCCTAATGCATTACCAATATTTCGCAATCCATGACTATATTTTTCAACTATTTTTGGTTTGTAATGGTCACCGATCATATTAAACAAGCTTCTCATTTTGCGAGAAGCTACTCGCATCTGATGTACCGATTCAATATCTTCCCCGTCTCGACTTCCTAATTCATTATCTTTCATATTAACTAATTGATCAGCGAATATTTTGCGACCTGCTTCCGCAATTGAATCGGTAGTTTTTATTTCTTGTTCATCTGATTGTACCACTTGTGTCATTGCATCCTCAATTATCTATATTTAATGATACAGAGTGTATCAAGTCTTGACAGCTCTGTTAAGGGGGCATTAAATCTCTTAACATAACTAAAATTGAGTCTGCTGTAAGATGATCTGGAAGAACTCGATAACGCCAATATTCGGGTTATTTGCGATCTCACGTAGACCGTTATTCACCACTGCCCATTCATAAATTTTGAAGATCAATAACAAAGGGATCCCAAGGCTAATGATACGAGTTGGCAAGCGCGTAATCTCAGCTGACAATGGTGTTTCCGAGACTTCATCTAATTCTTGACGCTGACGGATCAGTCGCAACAAATCCATATTTTGACTGTCACGATTGCTATTGAGTTCGACAAATTTATACAGCGTTTCGATCTTTTCATCTTCATCACGAATCCGAATCCACCGTTTTTCGATGCGATTGATCTCAGTATCAAGTGTCTTAATCCGTGATTGAACTCTTGCTTCTTCATAGTGAAGATAAGCCGAATGTTGTTCACGCCATAATTTTTGACCACGTCCATACGGGATACGCACCAACGCAAAATAATGAGCGTACAGCAACACCAACGGAATTAGGACATCAAATGCCAAAATCCGACCTAAGTCTTGCGGTAATTGTGGTATCTTCCCCTCAGACAATACCTGGCTAAACGGAATTGAGCATAGATATAAAGTGATGATAAATATAATCAGTAATCCTACAGGCAGTTCGTCAACGATATCATCTCGATCTTTGGCAGATAAATCAGGCTTGATGAGGACATAGGCATAAATGAGCAATAAGCCCAGAGCTAATATATAAAATGGAAGCGCAAATATCAGTGCAAGGGCTTGTTCACTGGTATCAATCAGTGCATTCTGTTGTGTGATTTGCGTCCGTAAGCGGTCAATAAGCCCCACTTGCCCCTCACCCAAGAGCAAGACCTGTACAGGAACCCATGTCGATAACATCCCAATAACCAACAATAAATCCATGTCAGAAATTTTTGTCAATAACCCACCAATTCGGGTTGGTAATCTCTCTAATAACGAAATGGGTAAAAATCGACGACTTAGACCTCGATTGCTCGTATAAACCAACACAAGAATCATAAATAACAGCAACCATAACACAGGCGATATAGCCAAAATCGTTTGATCAAGATTAGCCGTACCCAGTAAATCAGCTGTTCGGGGATCACTCAAGCGAGCAAAATGCCGACCAATGACCATCGTCGCAATGATTAAGGCAATCGGTGCAAACAAACGTGCTAGTCGTAACCAATTTCTGTTCTGAGACAAAACACTATTCCAGCGTTGTGTCCACATTAATTGGATGACAAAGTAATACGCAAACAGCGTTCCAAATACCCCGATGGTATAGGTTACATCCTGATAACGGGTAAATATGCTAGGTTGTATCGCCTGTGCAAGCAAACCACCCGTAAAAAACGATAACAAGGCCCCTGCAATCACCTCATTGATAGCAATCGATACCCGTTCCCAAAATGGTGTTGTCGTGAATAAGATACTATAGCCGACGTAGGTGATACCAAATAGCGCAAAAATCCCACGATATGTCACCATCATAAAGAATACAAATAAGACATAGAACGGGATACTCTCTTTACCAAATTGAGGCAAAGTCTGTAATTGTCTTAGGAGGATGATCCATCCCTGACTATATAACCAAAACACACCCAGATAAAACGCATGTCCTGTCGTCATCTCTCGATTGAGCAATATATTCTGCAAAGGCTTGAAAACAGACAGCCCCACCAATAATCCCACAGTTACTGCCGAGACAGCAAACATTGCCATATCACCCGACAAAAATAATATGCCACTATACCCTATCCCAATCGCCATCAGCACAGGAATCAGATAACGTTCTATTCGGCTTTCGTTAGATAATTGTACCCGTTGCAAAAATTTAAAGGTGATCGTGTCTTTCTGTGGATTGTCGCTCATAAACTCGATTTACCCTATCGCTCATTGATTGTCATTCAAATCTTAATCCTTATTGTCAATTTGTCAAAACGTATTGTGAAGGAATTAAATTTCTCGGTTTAGATAAAGCAAGGTCAAATCATAAGATGTTAAGAATATTGAGCGGAATGATAGTTTATTATCCAATAGTCCAATATGTTTGATATAGCATAATCGGGAGCAACCTACACTCCCGATTATGTTTATGATATCAAAATGCTTTTTTATGCGTTTGCTGGTAAACGTCCGTCAGATTGTCGTGCGAGCATCCATTGAGGATATTCAGACGGTAATTGACTGATTTCATCCAGACGTTTCAGTTCTTCTTCAGTCAGTTCAACTTGGACGGAAAGTAAATTGTCTTCAAGTTGCTCCATCCGCTTTGCCCCGATAATGACTGAGGTTACGGCAGATTGGTGTAACAACCATGCTAGGGCGATTTGTGGCACAGTAACACTATGTTCGCTAGCAATCTCGCGCATAACATCAAGACTATCAAAGGCACGTTCTTTGTTCACTGGTGGGAAGTCAAAACTTGCACGACGCGCACCTTCGGGGGCAGTCTCTTCTCGATTGAATTTTCCTGATAATAAGCCCCCAGCTAGCGGAGACCAGACCATAATCCCAACCTTTTGATCTTTAACGAGTGGAATCAATTCGCGTTCAAGATCACGTCCTGCAATGGTGTAGTAGGCTTGTAGAGATTCAAAACGTGCGAGGTTGTGTTTATCGCTATAGGCGAGCGATTTCATCAATTGCCATGCCGCTAGATTACTTGCGCCGATATATCGAACTTTGCCTTGATGCACAAGATCATCCAATGCTCGCAATGTCTCATCAAGTGGTGTCACAGGATCATAGCCATGTATCTGATAAAGATCAATGTAATCGGTATTGAGTCGTTTTAAACTCGCTTCAACTGAGCGCATAATTTGGTGACGGGTTAGGCCCACATTATTGACCTCATCACCCATACGTCCACGCACTTTAGTTGCGATAATCACGCCATCTCGTGCGCGTCCTTCTAATGCCTTACCCAGCATCGTTTCCGATTCACCAAAAGAATAGACATTAGCGGTGTCAATGAAATTAATTCCTGCGTCGAGTGCCCGTGCAACAATTTCATTGGCTTCGTCTTGCCCCTGTTTACCAACTACTTCCCAAAACCCTTTGCCTGAGAATGTCATCGTCCCCAAACATAATTCTGAAACCAATAGACCCGTTCTACCCAGCAGGCGATACTTCATGTTGCTCATAATGTGCTTCTTCCTCTTCTTTATAGAGACCGATTTTATAGTCGATAAACTCTAAAATCTGACACAATTCGTCCACCTGTGCCTCAACAACTTTGCGGTGTGTGGCTAGAAATTCACGTCTCTCCGTTGCAGTTATACTGCCCTGCCGATAGAGATTAATGAAATACTTCATGTCATCTAAAGACATATTGGTTTTACGTAATTTCACGAGCATCATAATGCGGTTAAAATCGGTTTCGGTATAACGCCGATGCCCATTTGCCGCACGCATTACTGGTTCAAGCAACTCGATATCTTCATAATATCGTAATGTATAACTTGATAGACCAGTCTTATCAGCCATTTGTTGAATTGTGTAAGTCATTTCGTGAGTCATCATGTCCCCATGCTACATCTTCGAGTTAACTCGAAGTCAAGCAGAGAAAGATAAGAAGAATATAAGAATTCGTTTTCAATGGCTAAAAGTCCTCATTGGTATTTTACTTTTCAAGTCAATGTTATACTGATACAAATTGCTTTTTCGGAGATAACCCCATGTTAGATGACAATACAAAAAATGATTTACAAGATTATCAGCAAGGATGGGAACAGGATACGCTCAACCCCATCCTGAATAAACGCCCTGAACGTCAATCGGAATTTATCACACAATCCAGCAAACCCATCAAACGGTTATATACCCCACTAGATACTGCCGATGTCGATTATAAGCGCGATATTGCAAACCCTGGTGACTATCCGTATACACGCGGGATTCATGCAACAGGTTATCGCGGTAAGCCGTGGACAATGCGAATTTTTGCCGGATTTGGCACAGCAGAAGAGACCAACGCACGGTATAAATATCTGATCGAACAAGGGAATATGGGCTTATCTGTCGCGTTTGATCTGGCAACTTTGATGGGATATGACACTGATGCACCCGAAGCTCTTGGTGAATTTGGAAAATGTGGTGTGGCAATTAGTTCGCTCAAGGATATGGAAATCTTATTTGATGGCATTCCATTGGATAAAATTTCGACCAGTATGACGATTAATAGCCCTGCGCCGATCATCTGGGCATATTATATTGCCACGGCACAGAAACAAGGCATTCCGATGGAGCAACTACGGGGTACATTGCAAAATGACATTCTCAAGGAATATATCGCGCAGAAAGAATATATCTTTCCACCAGAGCCATCGATGCGATTGGTAACCGATACAATTGAATTTGCCAGTCAGAACATGCCCCAATGGAATAGCATCAGCGTGAGTGGGTATCATATCCGTGAAGCAGGCAGTACCGCCGCCCAAGAACTTGCATTCACATTGATTGATGGCATGGAATATGTACGATGGGGAATTGAACGCGGCTTAGATGTTGATGAATTTGCCCCGCGTATTAGTTTCTTTTTTAATGCCCATAATGATTTTTTCGAGGAGATCGCCAAATATCGAGCCGCACGTCGCATCTGGGCACGGCAAATGCGTGAGACCTTCGGCGCGAAGAATCCGCGTAGCTGGTTAATGCGCTTCCATACTCAGACGGCAGGGGTTAGCCTAACCGCCCAACAACCTGAAGTCAATTTGGTTCGGACAGCGATTCAAGCATTGGCGGGTGTACTCGGCGGGACACAATCACTTCATACCAATAGCATGGATGAAGCCCTTGCCCTACCATCAGAACATGCCGTTACGCTGGCGATGCGTACCCAACAAGTCATCCTTGAAGAAAGCGGTGTCGCCAATACCATTGACCCGCTTGGAGGCAGTTATTTTATAGAAGCACTCACTAACGAGATCGAAGCCGAAGCCTATGCTTACTTCAAGCGTGTCGAAGATTATGGCGGAGTCATCCCTGCTATTGATGCGGGCTTTTTCCAGCAAGAAATCGCAGATGCCAGTTATCAGCACATGAAAGAGGTTGACCAACAACAACGTTATATCGTCGGCTTGAACAAACATGTTGATGCAAACGAGAAAATCAACATCCCCATTTTAGAGATGGATCCCAAAGGGTATGAACGTCAAGTGAACCGCTTAGAACAATTGCGCTTAGAGCGTGATAACGAAAAAACATCGCAAACCCTTGATGCTCTAAAACAAGCGTGTGCTAATGGTGATAATGTCATGCCCTACCTGATTGAGTGCGCGACAGCTTATGCTACCCTTGGCGAAACGATTGATGTCATGCGTGAGGTGTTTGGGGTATATGACGAACCCTTGTTTATCTAACATCGAAATTAAATTAGGAGTACAATTATTTAGAAACAGCATTTATGAACTAACCACATGGTTCATATATTACACAAAAGCGGTGGGTTTTTAGCTTATATATCTATCACAGAGAAGGCTTTAAATGAACCAACCCATGCAAACGCCACAGCTATTACACGTCCTATCAGGCAAGGATCAATTTGGAGAGCACCGAGGCCTTGGAATAAGCCAGATTGCTTTCAAGATGTCCGCACAGAGCAACAATGAACTCCTCGTTATTGAGAATACCTTCCACGCAAAAGGCGGACCTGCGCGCCATTTACACCATGAGCAAGATGAATGGTTTTATGCTACTGAAGGTGACTTTATTATTGAAATCGGACAAGAACGATTTGAGTTACATCAGGGTGATTCGATACTTGCACCACGCGCAATACCACATGTCTGGGCGTATGTTGGTGATGCAATCGGTAGGATGTTGATCGTATTTACGCCTGCTGGTCAGATGGAAGCCTTCTTTAAAATAGTGACCAAAGCCAATGCCATGCCTCCCCAAGACCCTGAATTATGGCGTAGTCACGGGATGGAATTATTAGGACCACCCTTATCGGTGAAGTAAGACCTCTAATGTTGGGTGCATTCAGGGTGTGTATTGTGCCCTTATTATTTGACGGTTGTCAGATAAAGGAGGGCGCAAAATCTATCACTCGTTATCTTCAGTCAGAATGTTTAATTTTCCAGCACAGGGACAATATTCTGCCAACCATCGGGTTTCGTAACTAAATAACTTGCAATCCACCCTGATTGAGTTTGAAGACCTCGCCACCAACTATCTCTATCATACGGTGAGATTCCGGAATAAGTTACATATATCCATGTAGAGTTAGCATTTTGTCCAATGATATAAACTTTCTCAGCAGTCAGGATTTCTATTATTTCACTATCAATTTGTGGTTTGTCACGCACATTGATATGATCATAACGTGTTGGTGCTATCATATTGATACTTGACGGTTCACTCCCTAATTCATCTGCACGAAAGCCACTAGCAATCCCATAATATACATATCTTGTAGGGCGGCGAATCAAAGGCGAACTTGGTTCGACAATTGGTAAATTATTTATATCTCCTTCAAAATCGACGATACAAAACTTAACCCAACCCTCAACACCTTCTAAATCAACTCGTAACCACATATCAACATCACGACTCCATATACCTGTACAGATAGGTGAATCAAAATCTGTTTTACCTGTTACAGATAAGATGCCGTTATTAACAACGCCTCGCACAGCATAATGTCCTCCTGAACCAGACCTTATATTCGTCGGTTGTTCTAAAATCACATGATTTTCAGGCACTTGAGCAATTGATGTAACAGTTACTATGAGAAAGATTACCAATATCAATAAATTCTTCATCTTTTATTTCTCTATTGAAACTCATTATTAGCAAACTTAATGTCCACCACCCAGATACAAGCGTTGTACGGCTTCGCTGGTAATTAATTCCTGACCTGTGCCGTCAAAGCGATTGCGCCCTGATTCCAGCACATACCCGCGATGACTAATTTCAAGTCCTTGGCGCGCATTTTACTCGACCATACAGTTATCAACGCAACAAATATTCAACCTCAGCACGAACCAGTTCGTCATCGTCCCGATGATAGAGGTCTGTGAGGAGTTTACTACTATCCAGTCCCATCGTCTGCCACAATGCCCATGCCGCATGACCCCGTATTAATGCGCTTTCATCATAGAGTAACTGAATCAAATAAGGGATGGGTTGCGGGTTTTGCCAATTACCAGCGGCGATACACGCATTCCGTACCAGACGTTCCCGTTTGACTCGTTCTACTGGTGTCCGCCGAAAGGTCTCCGAAAATGTTTCATCTGTTAATGCAAGAATATCGATCAATTTAGGGGCGATGCGCTCAAGGTCAAATGCCATAAACGCAACTTCTTCAGTCTCTGGCGTAAATCGCTGAAACGGGCACACATCTTGACATATATCGCACCCAAAAATCCAATTTCCGAAGCGTGAACGTAACTCACGGTCTATCCAACCTTTGTTTTCAATCGTGTGATAACTGATACATTTGCGCGCATCCAACACAAATGGCTCTGGAAAAGCATCCGTTGGGCAAGCATTCAAGCATCGGGTACATGTGCCACACATGTTTTCACGATGTGGGGTATCATATTCATCAAATTCAAGCGAAGTCACAATCTCGCCAATAAAGAAATAGCTTCCCCGACGAGGATGTATCAACATCGTATTTTTGCCTACAAACCCCATATTAGCTTGTTGGGCATGGCTACGCTCTAAGATCGCACCCGTATCCACATAGACTTTATGCTGAATCTTATCTTGAGTTTGCTCGGCGATCCATTCAGCAAACATCTCTAAACGCAGTTCTACCACATTATGATAATCTAAGCCCCATGCGTAAGAGGCGATCCGTCCACGAGATGGATCGCTTAAAATCGATTCATCGGTGAATTGTGTGCGGTAATCTAGTCCAACTAAAATTAGAGATTCCGCTGTGGGCATGATATCTTTGAGTTTTTGTCTACGGGTGACGCGATCAGGGCGCGCTAAATACCCCATTTTGCCGTGCATCCCCTGTTCAATCCAACGCATATACGCCGATAATGTTGGGGATGGTGTGGCGGGTGTAATACCAACCAGATTAAAGCCCAATTCGATGGCTTTGCGTTTGATGTTTTTTGCGGATATAGGCATAATCATCCAATATATATTATAGGAACTGTAACACGTATGGATTTTACCCAATATTCACAATTAATGTCATATCTACAATTCACACCATCTCAAGCAGTGCTTGATATTATGGGGCAAACTTTACCTTCATCAGCAGATCATATCATCAATCTTAATGATGAAGCTATACAACCGATCCCATTAGATACCCAATATGATGTCATCCTGTGCAGGTTTAGTTTGTGTTTACAGCAAGACCCTTACCGATATCTATCAAGTCTGATGCAACAACTCAAACCACAAGGGATACTTATCGTACAAGATTATGTATTGCCGGATAAAGAACAGATTGCAGACTACATCAACGGATTTATACACATTTTTAATAAGAAACACGTCAAGTCATTTGCACAATATGCGTGGAATGGGCTACTATTAGATGTTGGACTTAACATCCAAATGCATCATCGTCGCCCTATCAACATGACAATTCAGCAATGGATTGAATACCATCAACCCAGTCACTTAGATTTACAACATGCACAGGTTATGTTAATTCAAGCACCCAATACTGTCGCCAATACTTTGCAACTCCGCTATCCGGGGACAACTTATGCAGAGTTTGAGTTGCAAGAAATCATTTGTATTGCACAGAAAGAGCCATAATGGATAAAACTAGCTGGCAAGAAATCATTAAAAATGAGTATCGCCTCCCTGATGAGTATGATCTAGGAGAACTCACAAATGATTTAATAAACTATCTTGATTCACCCGATAAGGAGCTACGCGACACCATTGCATATAGCGTTTTTGCTCGCTGGATTATTTCATATCAGTATTACTCAGATCAACAACTGGTGCGTTTGGTCAATGTATTAATCCCAAAGCTGGGTGAATCGCTCGGGAATCATGATGACGATACAGTCTTTGGGCGATCTTATGCCGCATCGATATTGTCGCTACTCGCCTATCAAGAAGATCGTTCTAGTTTTATGACACAAGCCCTCACACACACCTTACTCGATGAAGCCCGTAATTATCTCATTGGTGAACGCGATCATCGTGCATATGTAGAAGGTAAGGGTTGGGCAAATGCCTGTACGAATACGGCGGTATTGCTTAAATGGCTAGCACGTAATTCGATTGTCCGATCAGAAGATGCCAAGCATATCCTAAATACCATCGCCAGCAAAGTTACCATGCAAACCAGTTATATCTTTCATCATGATGAAGATGACCGGCTAGCACAGGTTGTTATGACTATTCTAGAATTGAGTTTGTTAACAGCCTATGAACTTGAGGAATGGGTAAGACATTTCTCTAAGTGGAGTGCATCACACAAGCTAGAAGATGACTATAATCCTGTTTATCATGCGACATATCAGAACATCAAGCACTTTCTACGCAGCTTATTTATACAAATGCAAATGGCAGATTCTCTTCCGATTGATGCCGCCGATTTTGAGCCAGCATTACGAAGTACAATCGCAGAATTTTCATTATAAGGTTAGGAAAATATGGATAAAGCATTCTGGAAAAACATCGCTGAAAACGACTACGCTCTCCCTCAAGGACATGATCTCATTGACCTAACGGAAGAATTATTAAGCTATTTGGGTAGTCCCGATAGTGAATTACGTGATGATATTGCCTATCGCACATTTCACCAATGGATTAATATTCTTGAACTATATGAACCAGAGGTATTACGTAGTATCCGTGATGTCTTGATGGACAATTTATTTGTCGGATTACGACAAGATGACAAAGATACCGTGTTGTTACGCTCATTCTCGGCATTGGTACTCAGTTTAATTATTCACTATGACAATCAAAAACCATTCCTTGACCAAGAAGAATTTGATGTGATGCTTGATGCCGTCTTACGGTATTTTGATGCAGAACAAGATTTACGCGGATATGATGCAAAACTCGGTTGGATTCATGCTGTTGCACATACTGCCGACCTACTCAAGTTCTTCATCCGTAACAAACGCACCGAAGACGAAAACCACGAGTTCATCTTGCAGTCGATTGCTAATAAACTACTCGATGCAACAGGTGTGATTTTTGTCCACGATGAAGATGAACGGCTAGCGCTCGCGGCATTGGAAATCATCCGACGCGGTGAGATGGAATTTGAGGCGATAGTGGCGATCTTATATCAATTTGAAGCATGGAAAAAGCACAATATCAGCGCAGAATTTGACCGCAACGTTTTTGCAAGTAACCAGAACATCAAGAACTTTTTGCGGAGTTGGTATTTCCAAGTGACTAAAATTGAAGCCGAAAATCTGCCAGAAGACTATCGCGAAGGTCTAGTCGGCGTACTCGAACGCACCACACGAGCTTATAATTTTTAGGGTTTTTCTATCTACATCGTTTACATGGTAAATATTCACGCCATGCAACACATGTACTTATAGCGGAATAAGGAACATAGTTGATTATCCGAAAATTATGTTGTCATGTTTGCTTGTATTTCCTTGACGGTATCTTTCGGGTTTTCAACTTCGACAATCAACTGATCGTACCCTTCATTTACAAGATCAATAATGATCGTATTTTTAGGGTGTCTCACATCCCAGAATTTGCATTTGCCATCTTGATAAAATGTACCTGCTACAAAATAACCGGGGATATGAGTACCGGGAAGACGTAAACCGTGCCACCAACCCAACTTAGTTGATGGTTCAGTGTAGACTCGATCAATATGGGCGACAGGAATTTCCATACGGCGTTTTAAAGCCCATAATTGATGCAATCCTTGTACTTCAAGAACAAGCACATCATCAATAATCTGAATGGTAACCATATTATCATCCTTTAACCGATACAATCGGTCTCGAATATTATCTGCTTTCATATTTCATTGTACTTGGTAAAACATAAACAGATCGTATGTAGTCTCTAATTATCAGAATACAATGCTCTTTCTGGTACATCAATCCCATCGAAATTCGCAAATGTCAAATCGTCAAAATCAAGCCCAAGATACCGATTCACCGCATCAAAAATCTGGGTGTAGCTGTTGGGTATCCGTGGTATATCATCCAACCCCAAGCGCGTTATAAGTGATTCGATCATATCAACATCCGCTTCAATTTCCATGAAGTTACCATATGGTAATTCATCGAGAACAATTTCGGCATCGTCCAGCGTATATGTCGTGCGATATTTTTCATAGACCATATACGGCTCGAATTTCAGCAAGCGCAATATGGTATCCATCGTATCAAAATCGCTGACCTCTACTTCGGCTTCAAAGCGTTTTGTAATGCCATTATCAACGGTTTTGCCAGATTTATAGGTTAACCGCGCGGTATCATCTTGACGCATCCGCAAGACAATTCCTTTTTTCATAAATGTCTCAGTCGCATTCTCATAACGTATGTTGCGTTCAAAAACACGCGGTTTAGTGAGTTCTGCACCCAATTTTTCTAACGATTGTTGAATCACCGATAAATCCGGTGTATATAGTTTGACTTCAACTTCTTGCAAATTCTTATTACTCATAGGACTCAACTTTCATGTAAGTGGTACTTCACGGATAGCTTCAGGTAGATAAGCATCGATAGCATTAACAATGAGAGAAAACGGCATTTGCGGGATATCGGGAGAAACAATGATCCCATGATGATAGATTCCAGAGGCGCGTTGAATCAACCATAAGATGTTATCTTTGTAAGATACCAGAGGCTGGTCATATAGTTTATCAAATTTGGCTTTCTGTAGAGCATTTAATACCTGTTCAAGATTATCACGTGAAACACTTAGCACAACGGGTTTGTGATTAAAAAACCCTTCATAGACAACACCCATTTCGCGCTGATCTTGGTGACGTTGAACCACTGTCGCCACTGAGTGCCGTGCTTTGCGCTCAGAATAATAAGCGGTAATTCGTAAAACACTAATGACACCCACCTGCTTTGCGATGTCTTTTATATTGGGAACGTCAAGATTATCAGCGACCTCATATAACGATGACCCTGTAAATGCCATGTAACCTACCTAAATTTCAAGAACAACTTTACCAAACATCACATTATCTTCGAGAAGTTGCTGTGCTTGACGAACATCTTCTAGGGGCAAACGTTCACCGATTACAGGTTTGATATTGCCTGCAAAAACCTGATTCATGAACGCCATATAGTCACGGTGCGGCCCCATTGTACTCCCAATGAGCGAAATCTGGCGACTAAAAATCTGTGCCACATTCAAATCAACGTTATAACCACTTGTCCCACCAACAATCAGGATACGTCCACCGATACGACATGCCCGAATACTACTATTCAGCGTCGCTTGTCCAACATTATCAACAACCACATCAACACCACGTTTATCTGTCATACTATAGATAGCCCGTGACCAATCAGGCACTTCTTCCCGACTTATCGTTACATCTGCGCCGAGTTCTTCGGCTTGACGACATTTCTCAGCATCACTCCCTACAACAAAGACTTTTGCACCAGCGAGTTTAGCAATTTGAATACTGATGCTATTCACACCACCACCGGCACCAACAATCAACACAGTTTCACCTGGAAGCAAATTACCGCGTGTGATCATCGAATGCCATGCCGTCACCCCGACTAGCCCAACCGATGCAACTTCACCAAAATCCATATTATCCGGCATTTTCATTAAATTACGTTGGGGTAAGACAATATACTCCGCCGCCGTTCCTGAATGATGTTCACCTAAAATGGCAATCCGTGACTGATTTTCTAATCCAGTATGCAATGCAGGATCATCGGGCTTGACCAAAGTGGGATCAATACAAACAGGGTCGCCAACAGCAAATTGTGTCACGCCATCACCAACAGCATCCACAACACCTGCTCCATCGGCACAAGTCACATGCGGAAACTTCAGTTCAAGCCCTTTCCAACCAGCGCGAACAAACAAATCTAAGCGATTGAGTGCCGCCGCTTTCATATGAATCCGAACTTCACCATATTTCATATCAGTAACAGGTAAATCGTCCACATATTGAACGACATCTAATCCACCATGTGCTGTTAATATCCCTGCGCGCATTATCGTATCCCCAATTCGTTACGAGCAATAACCATCCGTTGAATTTCACTTGTACCTTCGTAAATACGGGTGATACGGGCATCCCGATAATAACGTTCAATCGGTAATTCTTTGCTGTATCCCATCCCACCATGGATCTGTAAAGCTTCGTCCGTGACAAATGCCGCCGTTTCGCTACAAAATAGCTTCGCCATACTCGCCTCAGTTGTGTATCGGGTTTTGTTGCGTTTGCTTTTTTCTTTGGCAATAATGGCGTTATAGAGTAAGCCACGGCTGGCTTCGATGCGGGTTTTCATATCAGCAATTTTTTGCTGAATCATCTGAAAACTGCCAATCGGCGCACCAAATGCTTGACGTTCACGCGCATAAACAAGCGATGCTTCATAAGCGGCTTCGGCAATTCCTAGTGCTTGCGACGCAATCCCAATCCGTCCTGCATCAAGTACCGTCATAGCGATTTTGAAACCTTGCCCAACCTGCCCCAAAACATTTTCCACAGGACATTCATAATTTTCAAAGATGATTTCGCTGGTTGCGCTAGCACGAATCCCAAGTTTTGGTTCTTTTTTACCACGGATAAAACCTGCTTGAGTCGTATCAATCAAAAAGGCAGTGATCCCCTTATGCCCTTGTTCAGCATCAGTCATCGTGAATAAGACAAGTCGTTCTGTAACGGGTCCACTTGTCACCCAACTTTTACGTCCGTTGATGATATAATGTGTACCGGCTTCATTGAGTACCGCACGGCTAGCCATCTTCCCAGCGTCACTCCCAGACATCGGCTCAGTCAGGCTATATGCCCCAACTTGTTGCCCTGATGCAATCGGCGTAACCCAGTCGTGTTTTTGCTGTTCTGTGCCAAAAATCATAATCCCGTTGCAATACAATGAATTATTCACACTCAAGATGGTGCTATGACTAGCATCAGCTTTCGCAATCTCAATCATGGTCAACACATAGGCAAGAGTATCCATCCCTGAACCGCCATATTCTTCTGGAACTTCGATACCCATCAATCCCATTTCTCCCATTTTACGAACCGTGTCTAACGGGAATTCAGCAGATTCATCAAACTCTTCGGCAATTGGAACAATCTCGCTTTGTGCAAAATCTCGGACAGCTTGTAATAACATATCGTGTTCTTCTGTCATGGTTAACGTCAAAGAACGGGAAGGGTCTGCAACCACCATAAGGACATTCCTCCATAGAAAAGACTATTTATATCAGTTTACACAAGATGACTGCTATTATAGCATTCAAGTATGAGAGTTAATCGAATCAGTTTGGAGAGATTAAACAATGTCAAATATCAAAATCAATCATCTTGCGATTGTTGTTGAAGATGTCGAGCAATCCCTAGCATTTTGGAGTGATGGATTGGGTTTATCCCTCGGTGGCGCGGTTGAAGATGTCCCCGCAGAAGAAGTCAGAGTTGCATTCCTAAATGTTGGCGAATCACATATCGAGTTGGTACAACCCACAACCGACGATAGCGGAATTGCTAAATATCTTGCTAAGCGTGGGCAAGGAATGCACCATATCTGCCTTGAAGTCAGTGATATTGAAGCAACACTCGTAGATTTATCTAACAAAGGATACGACCTCATCAACGACACACCAAAAGAACGTGATGGCAGACGGTATGCCTTTGTCCATCCGAAAAGTACAGGTGGTGTTCTTTTAGAATTGTATGAGGTCAATTAGTCTCTATATCCTATTTAAGGGCAGATTTTATGACTTATTTACATGTTGCCTCAACTATGTTAGGTTTGCTATCGTATCATTTACATAGTAACCAACAAGGAGATACAATATGAGCCAATTACGTTGGATAGGATTATCCATTTTTATAGGGTTATTATCTATTGCAGTGGTTGCCCAACAATCCGATTGCCCCGCAATTGTACAGACTGCACTTGATTCTTTGGCAGAAGCCTGTGCAGAAACAGGTCGCAATCAAGCATGTTATGGTAATAATCTCATCAATTTACAACTACAAGCAGATGCACCCATCAAGCCATTTGAATTACCGGGTGATACCGTCGATTTGAATGATATCGCCACCATGCAATTAGCACCCCTCAATGAAGAAGACAATACATGGGGTGTAACACTCATGAAATTGCAAGCCAATATTCCAGACACCTTACCAGGGCAAAATGTCACCTTTTTGATGTTTGGTGATGTGGTGATCGATAATGCTGTTTCCGATGGAGATTCTGATTTCACTCCGATGCAAGCCTTCTATTTTCATAGTGGCGTGGGAGATGCGGGTTGTGAAGAAGCCCCTGAAAGTGGAATGCTCATCCAAACACCAGAAGGCGTAGAACAAGTCTTACTCAATGTGAATGGCGCGAACATGTTGCTTGGTTCAACCGCGTTTTTACAAGCAGGTGTTAATCGAGATGACGAGGAAGAGTTTGAATTGGCAATTAGTGTGCTAGAAGGTGAAGGCATGATTGAGGCATACGGCGAAGTCCGTCCGATACCAGCAGGTTCATGGGTGCGGGTGCGAACAGATAGAAACTTCAATGTAATTGATGCTCCAGATGATCCCAAACCCTATAAATTCGAGCGACATGGTGTACTGCCCATTCAACTATTAGAACGACAATTTGATATTCAACCCTCACTAACACAATTAGAAATTGATGAGCGATTAGCAGAGTTTGAACCTCGTCGCATTATGGCTCGTATGCGCAATATGGGTGGTTTGCCCGATGCAGGTACAACACAACAGCATATTACCAATACTTTATCAGAAAATGTTGTGATCTATTTCAGTGACAGCTTATCTGTGACCATCCCTGCCAACAGCGAAAAAATTGTTGATGTACCCCGTGGACGGTATACAGTCGAAATTTGTGCAACGACATGCATCACGATTGAAGACGCTGTTATTGCTCGCGACCGTCATCGTACAATAGATGTAGATACATTCAGTCAAAACGACTGATTGCTTTTTCATAAACCTACAATACAATGAACATGAATATAGATCATTGATTGGAGACAACGATGCAAAAACGTAAGCTAATGTTTGTATTCATCAGTATGTTATTGAGTATAAGTATAGCAGTAGCACAACAGGATACTTGCCCGACTCTAGTTGCCGAAGCATTAGAAGCAACCGATAGTGCCTGTTCAGGTATTGGGCGTAACGAAGCCTGTTACGGAAACATACAGATTACAGCAGAATTAGGTGACCCATCGCTTGTCTTTGAACAAAAAGGCGATGTTGTCGAGCTAACCGAGATTAAACGCTTGACCCTATCCCCATATATTGAAGAATCAACAGCATGGGGCGTTGCCCTCATGAATGTACAAGCTAATATTCCAGATACATTACCCGGACAAGGCGTAATGTTCTTGTTATTCGGTGATGTTGACATCTCTAACGCAGGCGATTCAATGGAAGCATTCTACTTTAGCAGTGGCATTGGTATCGCAGGTTGTAATGAAGCCGCCAGTGGTATTCTCATTAACACGCCCGAAGGTGTCGGAACAGTCTCGCTAGTTGCAAATGATGTTACGATTGAGTTGGGTTCAACCGCCCTATTGACGGCGATTCCCGATGATATTATGACAATTGCCCTAACCGAAGGTCATTCCATCGTGACAGCCGACGGCGTATCGCAAGAATTTGAAGGGGGCTTCCAAGTCACCGTTCCGATTAATGAAGATTTAGAAGCTATCGGTGCGCCATCAGAGCCTGAGCCAATTCCCGAAGAAATCGGCGGAGTCGTTCCCGACATCACGATGTTTATTGAACTCGAAGAATCTGATGAAGACGACAATACTGCAAACACGGATGAAACAGTTGAGGGAAACATAGTTCCATTATCAGGAGATTGGGCATTCACGCTTGACACTGTTGAAGCATCGAGTGGTTGCCCTCCCGGCATGGACGCGGCTATGTCATCTGCACCAATTCCAACAAATTACGTGGAATTTGGCGATACATTCGACTTGCAAACGATGATGGAAAATACAGGGGCAGAAGGATTACCAGCAAATATCACCTATGACAATCCAGAACCCAATGTGTATACAATGGCATTTTCGCAAGAAGGTGTAACAATAAGCTGGATAATGAGCCTGCAATCAGATTCTTTGATGCTAGGAGAATATTCGGTGGATATGAGTGGCTTGGGGATGGAATGTACCTTAGACGTAACTTATAACATTGAACGTCAAGGTTAAACCTAACGCTTTAACCGACAATCTACTAAAATGCCACTATTCAGACCGAGTAGTGGCATTTTCTATTTGAGGAGCAAGTATGATAAATCGATGGCTAATACTAGCGACAACGCTTATGATGACAATCAGTGTTATCGCACAAGATAATAATTGTCCAACGTTGCAAATTGCATCCTTATCCACAATCACCGAATATTGCGATGAACAATCTGCCAATACACTATGTTATGGCAGTCCAACAACATCAATCACCTTTACGGATTCTGCTGATGAATCTTTACGATTTGCACTATCAGGCGATGCAATACCACTTACTAGTATTGATTGGGTAAGCACCAGTTCAGAAGCCGATACATGGGGCGTAACCCGTGCATTTATGCAAGTCTATGCTCCCAACAGCTTAGAAGTCCAATCAGCTACGATGGTTCTGTTTGGTAACGTCGTCGTCTTTAATCAAGGGACAGATGGCATTACCATTCAAACAACA
>Ga0070728_10002347_pt1 | contig 23830 bp, 22 predicted proteins | sample tdDd471_FD_66723 | JGI IMG/M metagenome (GOLD analysis project Ga0070728, IMG submission 66723) | Marine sediment microbial communities from the Atlantic coast under amendment with organic carbon and nitrate - tdDd47.1 | ecosystem: Environmental > Aquatic > Marine > Coastal > Sediment | place...
GCTCGATTGGGCCGGCGTCCCCTGGGGCGTGGCGAGTCAGAGCGGCCTGGAATACCTGGAGCGGGCGCTCGGCCGGGTCGGGATCTGGCAACGCGCCGCCGGTCGGGTGGCGTCGTCGCAGATCGTCGCCCGTCCCAAGCCGGCGCCGGACGTCTACCTGAAGGCGATGGAGCTGGTCGGGGTTCCCGGGCACCGCTCGATCGTGGTCGAGGACAGTCCGACCGGGGTCCGGGCCGGGGTCGCGGCCGGCGCACGGGTGATCGGCTACGCGATGGACCGCGAGCCGCATGTCCTGACCGACGCCGGCGCGTCGCACACCGTCGGCGCCATGGCCGACCTGCACGGCCTGCTCGGTCTCAGCCTGCCGGAACCCGCGTGAACAGCAGGTTCTTGACGTCGTCGGCGACCTTCACCGAGAAGCCCTGCGCCAGGATGGTGTTCACGAACGCCTGACGGGACGCCTCGAGCCAGCGGATCTCCATCCGCAGGGACTTGAAGCGCGGGTCGGACAGGATGCCGCGCATGCCTTCGATGACCGGCTCCTCCAGCCCGTCCACGTCGATCTTCACGTGGGTCGGGAACGGGATCTCGCCGCGCTGCACGAGGACGTCGAGCGGGTAGCCGTGAACCTCCTCGCGGCCGGCGTCGCGATCGTCGTACTGCTCGCTGATGTCGTCCCGGCCGAACGACTGGTTGGCGGCTCCGGCGTAGGTCTGCCCGAAATACAGGATGTCGACCCGCTCGCGGTCGGTGGCGGCGGCGTGCATCACGGTGACCCGGTGCTCGAGCCCGTTGGCCTCGACGTTGTGCTTGAGGTCGGCGACGTTCAGCGAGAACGGCTCGATCGCGATCACCCGGCAGCCGCTGAGTCCGGCCGCCAGCACGGTGTACATGCCGATGTTCGCGCCGACGTCGACCAGAACGTCGGCCGGGTCGAAGCCGGCGAACCAGCGCAGCATGCCGGGTTCCATGGCGAAGAAGGTCGAGGTGGTTCGGCGGATCTGGCTGGAGGTCAGGCGCAGCTTCAGGTCCTTGCCGGCGATGCTGATCTTGGCGTGGCTGGCGCCGTTGCGGACGGCGACCGGGCCCTTGAAGGCCTCCTCGGCCGCCAGCGTGCCGAGCGCGTGGGCGATCTTGCCGCCGCGACCGTTCAGGCGCTGGGACATGTCGTTCTTCCAGCGGACGCACTCGGTGAACAGCCGGTCGGGGCCGGGCTGCAGGCCGGGGCCGGCCAGGCAGGCGCCGTGGGCGGTCCAGCGCAGAATCTCGGCGCTGTCGTGGTCGGTGCTGCGCAGCCAGAACGCCAGCAGGTCGATGGCCGGGTCGGGTTCACCGGGGTTCAGCACCACGCGGCGGCGGGCCCGCGCCACGCAGGCGGCGGCGGTCGCGGCATCGCCGCGCTCGAGCGCGATCTCGTGACGCAGGTCGATCCCGGCCGGGCCGCCCCAGCCGGCGTCGGCGAGCAGGGCCGCGGCCCGGTCGGCCGCACCTGTGTTGTAGGCGGCGGTCGCGGCCACCGTCGCGACCTTCGGGCGGCGCAGGATCTCGGTGCCGAGCGCCGACATCATCCGGTCGAGCGTGGCGATCCGGCTGTCGGCGTTCTGCAGGCGGGTCGACGTTGCGGTGACGATCGCATCGACGTCGGCGCCGGCACGTTGGGCCTCGGCGATCAGGCCGGCGGCCTCGTCGCAGCGGTCCTCGTCCAGCAAACCCTGCACGCGGGCGGCGGTCAGGCCGGGAGAGCTTGCGCCCAGCACGCCGGCCCGCTCGGCCCAGACCAGCGCCGCCTTCGGCCGACCCTCGAGGGCCGCCGCCTCGGCCAGGGCCGCGGCGGCGTCGGACGAGGACGGCACCTCGGCCAGGATCGGCCGCAGCCGGTCGATCGCCATGCCGCCCGAATCGCATGTCATCAGCATGCGCGCCACCGCCAGGCCGAGGGCCGGCTCGACCCGGGCCGGGATCCGGCGCAGCGCGGCAAGCGCCTCGGACACGTTGGCCTCGCCCAGGTAGCTGTAGGCGACCAGCATCTGGACCGGCCCGGCCGCCGCCGGGATGCCGTGCAGAGGGGCCAGGACCTTGCGGGCGTCGGCGCTACGGCCGGCGGCGATCAGCAGCCGGGCCTGCTCGATGGGGTTCGGGGCGTTGGCTGCGGGCATCGGCCTCTCGTCGACGGTATCGGGGAGCCGCCGTCACGACGGCTCCCCTGGAAAGGTACCGGCAGGGAGGGGCTATGCGCCAGCTTGCGATGACTGCTCGCGAGAATGGCCGCGCGTCGGCGAGCCCGGCGATTACTCGGCCGCCGGGGCCATCACCGGCGGGGCCGCCCGCCAGGTGTCGGGCCGGCAGCGCACGTATTGCGGCGGGTACTCGGTGTCGGCGCCGAGCGCCCGCGCGGCGTGCCAGGCCCAGCGCGGGTTGTCCATGGCGCCGCGGGCGATCGCCACGAAGTCGGCCTTGCCCGATGCGACGATCGATTCGGCCTGATGCGGATCGGTGATCAGGCCGACGGCCATGACCGGGATGCCGACCTCGCGGCGGATCTGGTCGGCGAACGGAACCTGGTAGCCCGGGCCGAGGGCGATCTTCTGACCCGGGTCGTTGCCGCCGGAGGAGACGTCGATGAAGTCGCAGCCTTTTTCCTTCAGGGCCTTGCCGAACTCCACGACCTCCTCGACCGTCAGGCCGCCGTCGACCCAGTCGCTGGCGGAGACCCGTATGCCGAGCGGCTTGTTCTCCGGCCAGACCGCGCGGCAGGCCTCGAACACCTCGAGCGGGAACCGCATGCGGCCCTCGATCGAGCCGCCGTAGCCGTCGTTGCGCTGGTTGGACAGCGGCGACAGGAACTGGTGCAGCAGGTAGCCGTGGGCGTTGTGCACCTGGGCGATGTCGAAGCCGATGCGGGCCGACCGCTCGGTCGCCGACACGAACTGCGCCTTGACCATCGCCAGGCCGTCGTCGTCGAGCGCCCTGGGGGCCGGCCAGTCGGCATAGGGCAGGGCGGTCGGGCCGAGGGTCTGCCAGGCCCCTTCGTTGGCGGCGAGCGGCTTGCTGCCGTTCAGCGGCGTGTTGACCGACGCCTTGCGGCCGGCATGGGCGAGCTGGATGCCCATCCTGGCGACGCCGTGGGCGTTGCAGAAGTCGACGACCCGCTTCAGGGTCCGCTCGTTGTCGTCGGACCAGATCCCCAGGCATTTCGGGGTGATGCGGCCTTCCGGCGAGACGTGGGTGGCCTCGGTGAACACCAGACCGCCGGCCCCCATGGAGAATTGCCCGAGATGCATGAGGTGCCAGTCATTGGCATTGCCGTCCTCGGCGAGGTATTGGCACATGGGTGCGACGACGAGACGATTGTTGAAGGTGACGTCGCGCAGGGTGATCGGCGAGAACAGCTGGCTCATGGGATGCTCCGTCGGTCGGTGTTCGGCGACCAGTGCTTGGCGGTCGGTGTCCGGCCGGTGACGGTAGCGGCGACGGGCTCGGAAGGAAACGTGCGATGACGGCAAGAGTGTCGGTCGACGAGATGAACCGGATCATGCGCGAGGAGGTGCCGATGGCCGGCAACCTCGGGATCCTGTTCGACACGATCGAGGACGGCCGCGCGACCGCCCGCCTGCCGTTTCGCGACGACCTGCTGCGGCCGGGCGGCACCGTGACCGGCCCGGCCATGATGGCGATGGCCGACGTGGTGATGTACGGCGCGGTGCTGTCGCGGATCGGGCCGGTGAAGCTGGCGGTGACCACCAACCTGAACGCCAATTTCCTGCGCCGCCCCAAACCCGGCGACCTGCTGGCCGACGGCCGGCTCATCAAATGCGGTCGGCGCCTGGCCTATGGCGAGGTTACCCTGGTGTCGGCCGACGCCCCGGACGATCCTGTCTGCCACGTGACCTGCACCTATTCGATCCCGCCTGAGGAGGCCCGATGACGCCCCGTATGTTCCACTTGTCGGCCGGCGATCTCGAAGCGACGGTCGAGCCGGCGTTCGGCGGCCGGGTCACCGCGTTCCGGCGCAAGGGCGTCGACCTGTTCGTGCCGGTTCCCGGGCGCCACGGCGATCCGGCCAAGGCCGGCGCCGGCGGCTGCTTTCCGCTGGTGCCGTGGTCCAATCGCATTCGCGACGGCCGCCTGACGCACGACGGCCAGGTCGTCGAGCTGACCCGGACAGAGACCGGCGGCAGCAGCGCGATCCACGGGCATGGGCGCCGGATCTCCTGGCGGGTGATGGGCGACGGCGGCGCCTCGTCGGTGCGCATGAGCTACGTGTTCCCGGCCGGGGAGGAGGGCTGGCCGTTCTCCTACGTCGCCGACCAGACCGTCAGCCTCAGCGAGGACGCCCTCAGCATCACCCTGTCGGTCGAGAACAGCTCTTCCAGGCCGATGCCGGCGGGGCTGGGCCTGCACCCGTATCTGCCTCGGACCCCCGAGATGGGGCTGTGGTTCTCGGCTGCCAGCGCGTGGCCGCCGGTCGACGGCAAGCTGCCGGCGGGAGCCGAGCCGGTGCCGTCCGAGCTGGACTTCTCGGAGCCGCGTCCGGTGGTGCTGGGCCTCGACCAGGGCTTCGGCGGCTGGGACGGCTCGGTCCACGCGATCTGGCCGGAACGCGGCCTCGGTATGGGGATTCACGCCGGTGCCTCCCTGAACCACCTGATCGTGTTCACGCCGTCCGACCGCGACTACGTCTGCGTCGAGCCGGTGTCGCACTGCATCGACGCCGACAACCTGGCTGCGCGGGGCGTGGCGGGGACCGGCCACCGGCTGCTGGCGCCGGGCGAACGGCTGGCGGCCATCGTGCGGTTCCAGGTCGAGGTATTCTGATACCGCATCCGTAATCTCACTGATTTTTTTGATGCTTTTCGGCTTGACCGGCCAATTCGGTTCCGTCATACAGCCGCGTCGCCGGCCCGTGCGGGGTCGGCGGATTGTTTTTCTCGTGTCCTTGGGTGATCGCGATGCGGACCTACTCGGCCAAGCCGAGCGAGATTGAGAAGAAGTGGTACGTGGTCGACGCCGAGGGCGTCGTTCTCGGCCGCCTCGCCTCGATCATCGCCAACTACCTTCGCGGCAAGCACAAGCCGACCTTCACCCCCCACATGGACTGCGGTGACAACATCATCGTGGTGAATGCGGAGAAGGTGAAGCTGACCGGCAACAAGCTGTCGCAGAAGCACTACTACTGGCACACCGGCTATCCGGGCGGCATCAAGTCGCGCCGGGCCGACCATCTGCTCGCCGGCGCCCATCCCGAGCGGGTGATCACCAAGGCGGTGCAGCGCATGATCACGCGCGGTCCGCTGGGCCGTCAGCAGATGAGCAACCTGCGGGTCTACGCCGGCAGCGCGCATCCCCACGAGGCTCAGCAGCCCGAGGTGCTGGATGTCGCGGCCATGAACCCGAAGAACGCGAGGTAAGCGATGTCGATCGATACCGATACCGCCGAGCCGACCGGCATGGACAAGCTGGCCGAACTGCAGGCCGAGGCCGTCGCCGAGAGCGCGCCGGTCGAGCCGCAGATCGATGCGCAGGGCCGTTCCTATGCGACCGGCAAGCGCAAGAACGCCATCGCGCGCGTCTGGCTGAAGCGCGGCCAGGGCCGCATCACCGTCAACGGCAAGGACCAGACGGTCTACTTCGCCCGCCCGGTGCTGCAGATGATCATCGGCCAGCCGTTCCAGGTCGCCGATCGCGACGGCCAGTTCGACGTGGTCTGCACCGTGACGGGCGGCGGCCTGTCCGGCCAGGCCGGCGCGGTCCGCCACGGCATCAGCCAGGCGCTGACCCTGTTCGAGCCGGGCCTGCGGCCGGTGCTCAAGAAGGGCGGCTTCCTGACCCGCGACCCGCGCGTGGTCGAGCGCAAGAAGTACGGCCGGGCCAAGGCGCGTCGGAGCTTCCAGTTCTCGAAGCGCTGATCGCCCTCGCCACGACTGTCGACGATCCGGGGGCCCACGTTTGTGGGCCCCCTTTTCGTTGTACACGGGGCCGGCGCTCCTGTTTCACGGGTTGCGGGATGGTATTGCGCGAGACGCCGGTGTATCAGGCCGACGCTACGGCAGGTCACGAGGCCCCCAATGCTGCTCGTCCCAGTCACCCGGAATCAGTTGGTAGCCTGTCTGCCGCGCGGTCTCGCGATGGCGGAGATCGGGGTTGCCCGGGGTGAGTTCTCGCGCGTGCTGATCGATACCTGCTCGCCCACCCGGCTGCACATGATCGATCCGTGGCGCCATCAGACCGACGCCCATCTGGCCTCGGACTCCAACAACCCGGATCAACTCGAGCAGGACAGGCGCTTCGCCCAGGTCAGCGCCGATTTCGCGCGTGAACTGGAGAGCGGGCAGGCGGTCCTGTCGCGAGCGTTCTCCCACGAAGCCGCCGAGGCCATCGAGGACGGGTCGCTGGACATGGTCTACGTGGACGGAGACCATTCCTACGACGGGGTAATGCGCGACCTTGAGGCGTTTGCGTCCAAGCTGCGGCCCGGTGGGGTCATCATGGGGCACGACTACACGTGGCACGCGCGGGTCGAGTTTGGCGTGGTCCCGGCGGTCAACGACTTCGTGCAGCACCGGGGATACAGCTTCCTCATGCTCAACACGCTCGACATCTTTCCAACGTTTGCGATCGCGCCCGAGTTGGCGGGGACGGCCGAGAGCCTGGTCGGCGCGGTGCTGTCGCACGTGCGTGGGGTGGTCGAGATATCCGGATACCCGGGGGCCGGCGTCTATCGGCCGAAGAGCGCGCCCCATGCCGCGGGCGGTGTCTCCTTCGTGCCGAGCTTCGCAATGGATACGAAATAGCGGATTGCAGTCTGCGACCGGCGTTGCGCGGAGTAGCCGCGGGCGAGGTACCCCGAGGAAGAGGACGATCCATGCCGACACTGATCCGCCCGCACCACGGCGTGACGCCCTCGGTGGATGCGGCCGCCTTCGTGGCCGAGACCGCGGTCCTGGTCGGCGACGTGGCGATCGCCGCCGAGGCGTCGGTCTGGTACGGCTGCGTGCTGCGGGGCGACGGCAACTACATCCGCGTCGGCGCGCGGACCAACATCCAGGACGGCACCATCGTGCACATCGCGACCGGTCGGATCCCGACGCTGATCGGCGCCGGCGTGACGGTCGGGCACGCCGCGGTGATCCACGCCTGCACCCTGGAGGACGACAGCTTCGTCGGGATGTCGGCGACGGTGATGGATGGCGCAGTCGTCGAGCGTCATGCCATGGTCGCCGCCGGAGCGCTGGTCACGCCCGGCAAGGTGGTCCGGTCCGGCGAGCTGTGGGCCGGCTCGCCGGCGCGCAAGATGCGCGACCTGACACCGGCCGAGATCGAAAACATCCATGCGTCGGCGGCGCACTACTGCGAGCTCGCGCGCTCTTACCGGTAGGGGCGGGTCAGCCGTCGGTCTTGACCGCGACGTAGCGCCCGGGTGCGTCCTCGATCGGCTGCAGCGCATGGTCGCCCGGAACCCGCGCCGGCACCTCGCCGCCCCCGAACCGCGTCAGCCACGCCCGCCACTCCGGCCACCACGATCCCTCGACGTGGGTGGCGCCCTGCAGCCACTTCTCGGGATCCTTGGGGGCCTTGCCCTTGCGGGTCCAGTAGCCGTATTTCGGCGGGTCCGCCGGCGGGTTCACGACGCCGGCGATGTGGCCCGACATCGCCAGCACGAACTTCACCGGGCCCTTGTAGGTCTGGGTCGCCGCGTAGGTCGATTTCCAGGGCGCGATGTGGTCCTCCTTCGTCGACAGCACGAAGGTCGGCAGGGCGTTCTTCGACAGGTCGATCGGCACGTTGGCCAGGGTGATGCAGCCCGGCTTCACCAGATCGTTCTGCTGGTACATGCGGCGCAGGTAGAAGCTGTGCATCGCCGCCGGCATGCGGGTCGAGTCCGAGTTCCAGTACAGCAGGTCGAACGGGAACGGTTCCTTGCCCATCAGGTAGTTGTTGATAACGAACGACCAGATCAGGTCGTTGGCCCGCAGCATGTTGAAGGTCGTCGCCATCGCCCGGCCGTCCAGGTAGCCGGTCTTGTTCATCCGGTCCTCGAGCGCGGCCAGCTGCTCCTCGTCGATGAACACCGACAGCTCGCCGGCCTCGGCGAAGTCGATCATGGTGGTGAAGAACGTGATCGACTTGATCCGGTCGTCGCCGAGCGCCGCCATCCGCGCGACGGTGGCGGACATCAGGGTGCCGCCGATGCAGTACCCGATGGCGTTGATCTCGCGCTCGCCGGTCGCCTGCTCGATCGCGTCGAGGGCGGCCATCGGGCCCTCGAGCAGGTAGTCGTCGAAGCTCTTCTTGGCCAGCCGCTCGTCCGGGTTGACCCACGACACCACGAACACCGTGATGCCCTGCGACACCGCCCAGCGGATGAACGAGTTCTTCGGCCGCAGGTCGAGGATGTAGAACTTGTTGATCCACGGCGGCACGATCAGCAACGGCCGGCGCATCACCGTCTCGGTGGTCGGCGAGTACTGGACGAGCTGCATCAGCTCGTTCTCGTAGATCACCTTGCCGGGCGTGGTCGCGACGTTGACCCCGACCTCGAACGCCTCGTGGTCGGTCATCCGGATGTCGAGCTTGCCGTGGCCGCGCTCCAGGTCGCCGACCAGGTTCTGCAGGCCCTTCACCAGGTTCTCGCCCCGGCTCTCGAGGGTCGTGCGCAGCACTTCCGGATTGGTCATCGCGAAGTTCGAGGGCGCCATCGCGTCGACGAACTGCCGGGTGTAGAAGTCGACCTTGCGGCGGGTCTTGTCGTCCAACCCTTCGACGTCCTGCACCGTCTTCTGCATCCAGCGCGCGGTCAGCAGGTAGGTCTGCTTGATGTAGTCGAAGAGGTAGCTGTCCTCCCAGGCCTGGTCCTTGAAGCGGCGGTCGCCGCTGTCGGGTGCTACCACCGGCTCGGCCTGGCCGCCGAGCATGCGGGACGTCGCCGCCTGCCACAGCGACATGTAGTCCTGCCAGAGCCCCATCTGGGCCTGAAACAGCCGCGTCGGGTCGGCCATCATCTTGGTGGTGAGCTCGAGGAACGCGTTCCCGATGTTCAGCGGGTCGGACATCCCGAGGGCGTCGCGGTCTCCGCCGGCCGCGTTCTGGTGCTCGATGAACTCCTGGACGATTCGTTGGCTGCGCTCGGCGATGCTGGCCATGGCGCGCGAGAGCTCGACCGGGTCGGGCAGCGGGGTCTGGGTATCCTGTGCTTCGGTCATGACGATGCCGTCGTGCCTCCGGACGGTATGGGTTCCGCCTTCTGGGGTCGGTTGTAGCAGAAATTGGTGATGCGTGGCCATTTGCGGTACCCGTCGGATGTGTCAAACCGTGTCCGTCTGTTGAAAACCGTGTTATTTTCGCGGCTTGACGGGTAAGGGTACGGGGCTTCGGCGCGGTTTGGCGCGCAGTTCGAGGCTGCCGGAAGGGTGAGGTCGGGAGAGCGGGATGACGCAGGAAGCGCGGATCGCGGGAGCGTCGGCGGGGCGACGGGCGCTGGCGACGGTCGTGATTGCCGGAACGTTGGGATTGACCGGTTGTTCCTTGGTCCCCGATGCGCTCAACCCGGTCGAATGGTACCACGGTGCCTCGAACACGGTCGGGGGCTGGTTCGGCGACGAGGAGAAGCCGAAAGCCGGGGACGAGCAGTCCGCGGCCGCCGATGCGGGCTCCAGTCCGAATGCGGCCTATCCGAACCTTGCGACCGTGCCGCAGAGGCCGACGCCGAGCACGACCGCCGAAGAGCGTGAGGCGCTGCGCAAGGGGCTGGTCGCGGATCGCGCCAACGCCCGCTACACCGGCTCGCCGCAGACGCCTGCGACGGCACCTGCATCTGCACCGGCTCCGAGTGCCGGCCCGAGCGCGTCTCAGGCGCCGGCGCCGACCCAGCAGGCCGCCGTCCCGCCGCCGGCACCGGAGCAGGCGGCACCGCGTCAGACCGCGCGCCCGGAGCTCGCGTCCGGCGGCGAGCGTTCGAACCTCTGGCCGAACCGACCGGCGCCGCAGACCCCGGGCCTGAAGGCCTCGACCACCGGCCGGGTCGGCGATGCCACCCATCGCACGTCGCCGACGGCCGCCGCGCCCGAGCCGACGCCGATGCCGGAGAGTCGCGCGCCGGCCGCGACCGAGCAGATGGCCGCGCGCACGACCTACGATTCCGCGGGCCCGTCGGCCGCGCCGCGGTCGGCTCCGTCGGAGCCCGCCGCCAGCGCGCCGGCCCCGACCGCCTCGAGCCAGAGCGTGATCGTCAACGAGGACGCGATCGGCGGCGGCGCGTTCGCCGCCGCCCCGACGTTCTCGGGGCGGCCGTATCTCGCCTCGACGATCTATTTCGGCCACGGCTCGGCCCGCCTGACCGCGGCCGAGCAGGCCGAGATCGCCGAGGTGGCGCGGACCGCGGCGTCCAGCGGCGCCGGCGTGCAGGTCGTCGGTCACGCGTCTTCGCGAACCGCCGATCTCAGCTTTCGCGACCATGACATGGCGAACTTCGAGATTTCGTTGAAACGCGCCCAGGCGGTGGCCAACGCGCTGATCGCAGCCGGCGTTCCGGCCGAGCGTGTCAGGGTCGAGGCGGTCAGCGACACCCAGCCCGAGTACTACGAGGTCATGCCGTCCGGCGAGGCCGGCAACCGGCGCGCCGAGATCGTCCTCTACTACTGAGCCGGGACGGTTCGTTCTCAATAAATACAACGCGGTACGCTGCGTTGTTTGAGTGTATCGTGAGGAAACAATGAGCGAAGTTCTGCGCGTTGGTGTCGCCGGCCTGGGAACGGTCGGCGCCGAGACGGTGCGGTTGCTGCGACTCCGCCGCGACGATCTGGCACGCCGGACCGGCCGACCCATCGAGCTGGTGGCGGTGTCGGCGCGCGACCGCAGCAGGGACCGGGGCATCGACCTGACCGGTGTCGCCTGGGAGGACGATGCCGTGGCGCTGGCGCGGCGCGACGACGTCGACCTGGTCTGCGAACTGATCGGCGGTTCCGAAGGGCCGGCGCGGGAGCTGGTCGAGACCGCCCTGGCGGCCGGCAAGCCGGTGGTGACCGCGAACAAGGCGCTGCTGGCGCATCACGGCACCGCTCTCGCGAAGACGGCCGAGGCCGGCGGCGTGACGCTCGCATACGAGGCCGCGGTCGCCGGCGGCATCCCGATCATCCGGGCGCTGCGCCAGGGCCTGGTCGCGAACAGCATCGGCCGCGTCTACGGGATCCTGAACGGCACCTGCAACTACATCCTGTCGGCCATGCGCGACACCGGCCGCGCCTTCGACGACGTGCTCGCCGAGGCCCAGGAGCTCGGCTATGCGGAGGCCAACCCGTCGTTCGACGTCGACGGCATCGACGCCGCCCACAAGCTGTCGCTGCTGGCGGCCCTGGTGTTCGGCCGGGAGGTCGACTTCGACGGCGTCCACATCGAGGGTATCCGTCCGGTCTCGCCGCTCGACATCGCCTACGCCGAGGAGTTCGGGTTCCGCATCAAGCTGCTCGGCATCGCCGAGGAGGCCCCGGACGGCGTGCGCCAGCGCGTGCACCCTTGCATGGTCCGCAAGGACGCGCCGATCGCCCAGGTCGAGGGGGTGTTCAACGCCGTCGTCGCCGAGGGCGACGCGGTCGGCACGACGCTGTTCCTCGGCCGCGGCGCCGGGGCCGGCCCGACCGCCTCGGCGGTGATCGGCGACATAGTCGACGTCGCGGCCGGGCGCCGGGCGCCGGTGTTCGGGGTCGCCGCGGCCGAGCTGCGGGCCGCCAAGACGGCGCCGATGGAGGCTCTCGAAGGCCGCTACTACGTCCGTCTGATGGTCATCGACCGGCCGGGCGTCCTGGCCGACGTCACGGCGATCCTGCGCGACGAGCACGTCTCGATGGAGTCGATGCTGCAACAGGGGCGCGATCCGATGGAGAAGGTCCCGGTGGCGCTCACGACCCACGAGGTCGACGAGGCGTCGATGCGGCGGGCGCTCGACAAGATCGCCCGGCTCGATGCCGTGCTGGAGCCGCCGGCGATGATCCGCATCGTCGAGCTCTGAGAAGCCTATTCGGGTCTCGCGACGGCGGCCGGGATGGGCTAAAAGCCGGTCATGTCCGGGTCCGTCGCCAGTGGCAGCCCGCAAATCCGAAACGTCATTAATGGGGTCGGGAGCGTCCGATGTCGCAAAACGGTGCCGAAGTGTTCACCATGGACCGCAACCTCGCGCTTGAGGCGGTGCGGGTGACGGAGGCGGCAGCGCTGGCCGCGTCGAAGCTGATGGGGCGGGGCGACGAGAAGGCGGCCGACCAGGCGGCGGTCGACGCCATGCGCACGGCGCTGAACAACCTCGAGATCGACGGCACCGTGGTGATCGGCGAGGGCGAGCGCGACGAGGCGCCGATGCTGTACATCGGCGAGAAGGTCGGCCGCGGCGGCACCAAGATCGACATCGCGCTCGATCCGCTCGAGGGCACCACGATCACCGCCAAGGGCGGCGCCAACGCGCTGGCCGTGGTGGCACTCGCCTCGGAAGGCGGTTTCCTGAACGCGCCCGACGTCTACATGGACAAGATCGCGGTCGGCGGCGGTCTGCCGGACGGCGTGGTCGACCTGGACGCAACCGTCAAGGAGAACCTGACCAGCCTGGCGAAGGTCAAGCAGGTGGACATCTCCGACCTGGTGGCCTGCATCCTCGACCGTCCGCGTCATGCCGAGCTGATCGCCAAGGTTCGCGAGGCCGGGGCCCGGATCATGCTGATCTCCGACGGCGACGTCTCGGGCGTGATCGCCACCTCGCAGCCGACCAGCGGCGTCGACATCTACATGGGCTCCGGCGGCGCGCCGGAGGGCGTGCTGGCGGCGGCGGCGCTGCGCTGCATCGGCGGCCAGATCCAGGGCCGACTCCTGTTCCGCAACGACGACGAGAAGTCCCGCGCCAAGCGCTGGGGCATCGAGGACCTCGATCGCAAGTACGGCCTGATGGAGCTGGCCGGCGGCGACGTCATGTTCGCGGCCACCGGCGTGACCAACGGCGCCATGCTGCGCGGCGTCCGGCGCTTCCACGGCGGGGCCTACACCCACTCGATCATCATGCGCTCGAAGACCGGCACCGTCCGCACCATCGAGGCGACCCACGACTTCACGCGCAAGCCGTCCGGCCTGGACTGAGAACGCCGGGATGACGGCCACCGTCCTCGGTGTCGAGCGGTCGGCCACGGGAAAGCACTGGGTTGCCCGGGGCGGCGAGGGCGGAGCCGTCGAACGCCTCGGTCTTGCCATCGCGCAGCGGCACGGCCTGCCGGAGATCGTCGGCAGACTGATCGCCCAGCGCGGGGTGGCGCTCGAATCCGTCGAGCGCTTTCTCGACCCGACCCTGAAGGTGGAGCTGCCGGATCCGAGCGTCCTGCGCGACATGGACGCAGCGGCCGGGCGGCTGGCCGATGTCGTCCAGTCCGGTCGGGCGGTCGGGGTGTTCGCCGACTACGACGTCGACGGCGCGACCTCGGCGGCCCTGATGAGCCGCTACCTGCGGGCCGTCGGCGCCGAGGCGGTCGTGCATATCCCGGACCGCATCGACGAGGGCTACGGCCCGAACCTGCCGGCCCTCAAGGAGCTGGTGGAGCGCGGAGCGGCGGTGGTGGCCTGCCTGGACTGCGGGATCCTGGCGCTCGAGACCCTCGGGCAGGCGAGGGCGGCCGGCATCGACGTTCTGGTGGTCGACCATCACCTCGCCGGCCCCGAGCTGCCGCCGGCGGTCGCGGTGGTGAACCCGAACCGGCTGGACGAGAGCGGCGAGCTGGGCCAGCTCGCCGCCTGCGGCGTCACCTTCCTGGTGCTGGTCGCCCTCAACCGGGAACTGCGGCGGCGCGGCTGGTTCCAGACCAGGCGGGAGCCGGACCTGCGGGGACTGCTGGATCTCGTCGCGCTGGGAACCGTGTGCGACGTGGTGCCGCTGGCCGGGCTGAACCGGGCCTACGTCTCGCAGGGTATCCGGGTGATGGCGTCGCGCGGCAACCCGGGGCTGGCGGCCCTGGGCGACGTGGCGCGCCTCGACCGGCGGCCGGACCCGTACCATCTCGGCTTCGTGCTGGGCCCGCGCATCAACGCCGGCGGCCGGGTCGGGCGCGCCGACCTCGGCGCCCGGCTGCTGTCGACCGACGACCCGGTCGAGGCGGCGTCGCTGGCCGCCGAGCTCGACCGCTACAACGAGGAACGGCGGGCGATCGAGGCGCAGGTGCTGGAGGCGGCGCTGGCCCAGGCCGAGGCGCAGGCCGACGCGCCGGCCCTGGTGGTCACCGGCGAGGGCTGGCACCCCGGGGTCGTGGGAATCGTCGCCAGTCGGCTGAAGGACCGGTTCAATCGCCCGGCCTGCGTGGTCGGGATCGAGGACGGTGTCGGCACCGGGTCCGGCCGCTCGGTTCCCGGCGTCCAGCTCGGCGCCGCCGTCATCGCTGCCCAGCAGGCCGGCTTGCTGCTCAAGGGCGGCGGGCACGCCATGGCCGCCGGCTTCACCGTCGAGCTCGACCGGATCGAGGCGTTCCGGGCGTTCCTGTGCGATCGGGTGGCGGCCGACCTGGACGGGCAGGCGGCGACTCCGACGCTGTCGGTCGACGCGGCCCTGGCCCCCGGCGGCGCCACCGGCGACCTGGTGCGCACGGTCGGGCGCATCGGGCCGTTCGGGACCGGCAACCCGGAGCCGCGCTTCGTGTTCCCGGCGGTGCGCGTCGTCGGGGCCGGGGTCGTCGGCGAGAATCACGTGCGCTGCACCCTGGCGGGGGCCGATGGCGGCCGGCTCAAGGCGATCGCGTTCCGGGCGCTCGACGGCGACCTCGGCCGCTCGCTGCTGCATGCTGGGAGCACCCCGATGCACGTCGCCGGCCACCTGCGGGCCGACGACTTCCGGGGCGGCGATCAGGTCCAGCTGATCGTCGACGACGCCGCGCCGGCAAACGGGTAGGGCCAAAGGGGAGGGCGGTGCGTCGTCGGGGTTGATTTCCGTTCGCCTCGAAGGTACACCCCCCGGGTCCGGCGAGACCCCTTCGTCTAGAGGCCTAGGACACCGCCCTTTCACGGCGGCAGCACGGGTTCGAATCCCGTAGGGGTCGCCACTCTCCCGACAGTCCATCGGCATATTCCACAGGCTTGACCGCTTGACGGCGGAGCCGCACGCTGGTCCGTCGAATCTGTGGACGGGTGCCAAATGGCCATCGATTTCGAGAAGGAAGGCTGGACGGCCCAATCGGCCGAGCCGGACGTGCGTCACTACCTGTCGAGCTCGGAGTCGTCGGGCAACGACACCATCGACGCGCTGGTGGCCGGCGGGGACTACAAATGGGGCCCGAGCGGCTTCATGGGGCAGTCGACCACGGTCACCTATTCGTTCCTGACCAGCGCGCCGTCGTACAACCCGGTCTCGTCCTTCCAGGAATTCAACGACACCATGAAGTCGGCGGCCCGGCTGGCCTTCGCCGAGTGGTCGTCGGTCGCGAACATCACGTTCGTGGAGGTGTCGAGCGGCGGCACCATCCAGCTCGGCACCGAGACCATGACGGACGCCGCCGGCTATGCCTACTTCCCGTCGACCAGCGAGCTCGGCGGCGACGTCTGGATCGCCAACAACTTCGACTACAACACCGCGCCCGAGGTCGGGAACTACGGCTATCTCACGCTGATGCACGAGATCGGCCACGCCATCGGCCTCAAGCATCCGGGGGCGTACTCGTCCGGCGACGATGCGCCGTACCTGTCGAGCAGCGTCGACAACACCGACAACACGGTGATGTCGTACACCACCGGCAACACCGTCTATCCGACGGACGTCGGGTCGTACGACATCCTGGCGGCGCGCTACCTGTACGGCTACTCCGGCACCGGCACGATCGGCAACGTGACCTTCGGCTCGGATTCCGCCGAGACGTTCACGGGCGACAGCGGCATCCAGTACGTCCACGCCCGCGACGGCGACGACTACATCGAGCTGCTCGGCGGCAACGACGGTGCTGCAGCCGGCACCGGCACCGACACCGTGCTCGGCGGCGACGGCAACGACCTGATCTACGGCAACGTCGGGATCGACCTGCTGAGCGGCGGGAGCGGCAACGACTCCCTGTACGGCGGCCAGAACGACGGGCCGGCCAGCACCGGCTCGTCGAGCGACCAGCCGAGCGCCTATCGCAGCGGCACCGAGACGGTCAACGGCGGCGACGGCAACGACCTGATCTACGGCAACCACGGCACCGACCTGCTCATCGGCGGCAACGGCGTCGACACGATGTTCGGCGGCCAGGACGCAGACACGCTCAGCGGCGGTGCCGGCAGCGACCTGCTGTACGGCAACCGCGGCGACGACCTGCTGGTCGGGGGCGACGGTTACGACCGATTCGTGTTCGGCGGCACCAGCGGCGCCGACACGATCTCCGACTTCACGTATTTCACCGACTACCTGGTGATCCAGAGCAACGTGAACGGCTCCGGCATCACCAGCTTCAGCACCCTGGTCAGCCATGCCACCCAGAGCGGCAGCGACGTGGTGATCGACCTCGGGAGCGGCAACTCGATCACCCTGCTGAACTACTCGACCAGCAGCCTGACGAGCGCCGACGTATTGTTCTACTGACGACCGCAATGTGGCTCTTGCAATCGGTCGGGAGGCTTGCTATCTGACGCTCCTCCTCGACGACCCCTTCGTCTAGAGGCCTAGGACACCGCCCTCTCACGGCGGCAACACGGGTTCGAATCCCGTAGGGGTCGCCACCGTCCCTTTGCGACGGTGGATCAGGAAGGCCGCCTCGACACCCGCTGGTTTACCCGCCGTCGCTTGCGTCGCAAGATATGCCTGTGCGCGTCTGGAGGCGGGGATGATCGGCGACGACGGCCTGCGCGTCGAACTGGAGGCACCGGACATCTCGCCCTGGCGGGACGGCAACGCCGGCGTCGACTTCGTTCACCGCTTCGACAGCGGACGCCCGGGGCCGGATGCGGTGGTCAACGCCGTGATGCACGGCAACGAGCTGTGCGGCGCGATCGCCCTGGACCGCCTGCTGCGCGCCGGGGTCCGGCCGACCCGCGGGTGCCTGACGCTGTGCTTCGTGAACCATGAGGCCTATGGCCGCTTCGATCCTGCCGACCCGACCCGCTCGCGGTTCGTCGACGAGGACATGAACCGGCTGTGGACGGTGGACCGGCTCGACGCCCCGGCGGCCACCGTCGAGGCAATGCGGGCCAAGGCGCTGCGGCCGATCTTCGACCGTGCCGACCGGCTCCTCGACATCCATTCCATGGGCACCCGGTCGCAGCCGATCCTGCTGGTCCACGGCCTGCCGAAGGAGCGCCGCTTCGCCCGGGCCATGGAATACCCGCCCACCGTCGCCTGCGGGTCCGGTCATGTGCAGGGCCGCCGGCTGATCGACTACGGCCCGTTCAACGACCCCGCCGCCGACAAGATCGCGGTCCTGGTCGAGTGCGGGCACCACTGGTCTCGGGAAACGGCGGTCGTGGCGCTCGACAGCGCGCTGCACTTCCTGCGGTCCCTCGACATGCTGGATCCCGGGTTCTTCCGCGAGCACGTCCACGACCACAGCCCGGCGCCGCAGAGCATGCTGGACGTCACCCACGGCTACACCATCCGCACCGACGACTTCTACTTCACCGCCCGGTTCGACGGGCTGGAGCGGTTCGCGAAGGCCGGCGAGGTGTTCGCGGTCGACGGCGGCGAGGAGATCGGCACGCCTTACGACGACTGCGTGCTGGTGATGCCGAACCATCGGGCGGTCAAGGGACAGAGGGCCTTCCGGCTGGCACGACCGGTCGCCGAATAGCGCAACTCGAGCCATGCAGTGGACGCAGGTCGGCTGCGTGGCGGCGGCGCTGGTCCGGCGGGTCCGGCTACCCTACATGCGCGGCAGCTCTTCGGATCACTGGCTGGAGGAGGCCACAATGTCCCAAGTCGTTTCGCGCCTCGGCGTCGCTCAGACCCCGGCTGCTTCGGTCACGCTCGCCCAGACCGAGATCCTGGCGCCGGTGGTGCTGGCGGTCGCGAACGGTCTGATCGCCGGCATCGAGCTGGTCGCTCGTCTGTTCCGCCGCGGCTGAGGTCCCGGGCGGCGACGCCCTACGGAGCCACCCAATCGGCATCGAATGTCCCATCGGCGAGCCAGCGCATGCGGGCTCGCCGATGGGCGTTCCGGCCGAGCCACACCCAGTCCCAGCTTCGCCACGTTACCCTGATCACCGCGAACGACTCCCGGCTGCCGCCGTCCGGATCGGTCGGCGGGTGATCGAGCGGCGAGGGACCCTCGGTCGGGGTACCCGGTGGCGGGCCCGGTCGATAGAGCGCCCGTCCTTCGGCGCTCAACGACGACCAGGTCGCGTCGGCGACCGGTCCCGACGCCTCGACCGTCGCGATCCCGGCGATCCGCAACTGCTGGCCGGCGGCCGGGTCCCAGAAGCACAGCTCCACGGCCGGGTTCCGGGCGATCTGCCCCGCCTTGTCCGAGCGCCTGTCGGTGTTGATCCGGAGCCCGCGGTTCGGCGGGTCGACGGCACGCAGCACCACGGTCCGCAGGGTCGGCGCCCCGGCCTGCGAGATCGTCGCGAGCATCGGCGTGCGCCACGGTGCCGCGAGATCGGCCGCGGCGGCCGACAGGCGCTCCAGGACATGCCCGGTCAGGTCCCCGAGGTCGCTCGGCGGCACCGGGATCAACGGGGCCTCCCGCCCGAGCGGGCCAGCCGGTAGAAGAAGTACGAGGCGATGCAGGCGAACAGGATCATGCCGGCCATCGCCCGGTGATCGGTCTGGTTCTGCAGCAACCCGACCACGATCGTGAACACCGCCCCGGTCGCCATCTGGCCGAACCCCATCAGCCCCGAGGCGGCGCCGGCGATCCGCGGGTTGACGCTGACCGCGCCGGCGATGCCGTTGGGCTGGCTGAGGCCGTTGCCGACCGCGACCAGCATCATCGGCAGGAACACGCTGGCGGTCGTCACGATCCCGGCGACCAGCAGGCCGACGCTGGCGAGGCCGCCGACGGTCGAGACCGCCACGCCCAGCGGGATCATCCGGTCGACGCCGAGCCGCTGGGACATCCGGCTCGCCAGGAAGTTCCCGGTCATGTAGCCGCCGGAAATCAGGACGAAGTACAGGCCGTATTCGCTGGGCGGGCGGTGCAGGATCTCGATGACCACGTAGGGCCCGCCGGCGAGAAACGCGAAGAACGCGCCGACCGACGTCGCGGTGTTGCCGGCGTAGCCGATGAACGCGCGGGATCGCAGCAGCTCCCCGTAGCTGCGCAGCATCGACGGCAGGTCGATGCGCGGGATCGGCGTCAGGTTGGTCTCGTGCAGCAGCGGGATCGAGGCCGCCAGCACCACCAGCCCGAGCGCCATCGGCACCAGGAAGGTCGAGTGCCAGCCGAAGCTGGATTCCAGCAGGCCGCCGAGCGCCGGCGCCATGGCCGGGGCCACGGCCATCGCCATGGTCACCAGGGCGATCACGCTGGCAGCCCGGTCGCGCTCGAAGACGTCGCGCACGATCGCCCGGCCCAGCACCATCCCGGCGCACCCGCCGACCGCCTGCAGGATCCGGCCGACGATCAGCATCTCGACCGACCAGGCGAAGGCGCACAGCAGGCTGGCGGCGGCGTAGATCGTCAGCCCGGCGAGCAGGGCGGGGCGGCGGCCGAACCGGTCCGACAGCGGGCCGTAGGCGAGCTGTGCGACCGCGACGCCGATCAGGTAGAGCGTGAGCGTGAGCTGAATGGTCGCGTAGTCGGTGTCGAACACCCGGACCAGGCCGGGCATCGACGGCACGAAGATGTTGAGCGCGAGTGGACCGGTGGCGGTCGCCACGACCAGGATCCAGATCGGCGGGGTAAGCGGTTTGTCGGGCATGAGGATCGCGGCCGGGACCGTACTGGGTGAATGGCCGACTAACCTAGGGGCAGCGAGGTGTCAGGCCAAGTGGGGGAGGGCCGTGAACCGGACCGGGCCGGCGTTAACGCCTTGGCCGGGAAATCGTGCTAAGAAACTCGGTGGAGAGGTGCGAACGGTCCTTGGAGCGGAGACGCCGCCGGGCATGACGAGTACGGCGCAGATTGTCGGAGCGGGGATTGGCGGGGTGCCGGGATTCGGCGCTGCGGCCGCCTTCGGACGCCCGTACGCCCGGGACGAGACCGGATCCGACGAGCGCGACGTCAATCGCTTGCCTGGGCGGAATTCGGGCGACGAGTCCGAGGCGTTGCCGGGGCGCCGGCCCCCCGAGACCTCCGAGACCGGACGGGCCGCGACGGATGTGCCGCGACTGCCGGGGCAGGAAGGACCGCCCGAGGGCGGGCCTCGGCGCCCGCTGATCTCCGGCGGGGCGTTCACCCTGGCGGTCGCCATCGGCTTGGCGTTGGACGAGCTGGGCCGGCCGGAAGAGCCGAAGCCCGGCGAACCGGACAGTGGCGCCACCGCCGAGGACGGCGATAGTTCCGGGGAGGTCGGCCTGGACGGCCTCACTGAGGCGGAGCGCGAAACGGTCCGCGACCTGCAGCAGCGCGATGCCGAGGTTCGCCGGCACGAAGCGGCGCATGCGGCGGCCGGCGGGCAGTACGCCGGCGCCCCGAGCTTCTCGTACCAGACCGGTCCGGACGGCAAGCGCTACGCGGTCGGCGGCGAGGTCTCTATCGACACGTCGCCGGTCAAGGGCGACCCGGCAGCGACGATCCAGAAGGCGCAGCAGATCAAGGCGGCGGCCAACGCGCCGGCCGACCCGTCGTCGCAGGACCGGCGGGTCGCTGCCGCGGCCAACGCGCTCCAGCAGAGCGCCCAGTCCGAGCTCCTGGCGCAGCAGCGTGCGGAGCGCGAGGCCGCGCAGGCGGAGACCGCCCCGACCGACACCACCCCGACCGCCACCGCACCTCAGGCCGCGCCGGAGGCCGCCGCGCCAGCCGCTCCGCCGGCCGTCACACCGACGACCCCCGGACCGGAAGCCTCGAATCCGGCACCGGAGGCCGCGGCGCCGGCCGTGCCGCAGGCGGCGAATTCCGCGCCAGGGAACGGGCCAGGGAACGGGCCAGACACCGGGCCGGGGCCGGCAACGACGGCAACGGGCAATACCGGTGCCACCGACGTCGGGACCAACGATACGGGCACGCCGCAGGGCGCTGCCGGACCGGCCGACGCCGCGAGCGGATCGCCGGATCCGGACGCCGGCACCTCGGAACCCGACCGGGACGACGACGATCGGAATGGTGGGTTTGCCGCCGCGGCGTTCAGCGCTGCCGCCGCGAGCTATCGCGGGCCGGCGCAGCGGCCGAACCTGGTCTCGCTCGCCGTCTGACCGCGGGCCTCAACTTCGCGGGGCCGGCGTGTTCTCCGAAGTGCCGGTCGGTTCCGCCGGCTGCATCCGGCTGGGCTCGAAGCCCAGGCACTTCTTGAAGCTGTCGGCCGTCTGGCCCGGGGTCTCCGAGCAGCTGAAGAACAGGTCCCGGCAGCGAGTGTAGTCGGAATCGTTGCCGGTGAACCGCAGGTCGTCGCACAGCTCCTGGAACCGCTTGGCGATCAGCGCGAAGTTCTCGGCGGGCTGCTCGACCGCATCCTTGGTGGGGTCGAGCGGGTTGACCTGCAGGAACTGGGCGATTGCCTGGTTGGCCCGCCGCAGGGTCAGCTCCGCCTCCAGGCGCTCCCCCAGCAGGGTGTAGTAGGTCACATGGATCGCCTCTCCCAGCATCATCTGCCGCAGGACCGGCGGGATGAAGCCGCGGCGGGCGTCGCCCCAGATGATGAACTGGATGGCGCGCCCGTCGATCTTGTAGAGCGTCGGTTCCGTGCTGACCTCGAGCTTCTTGAGCTCCTCCAGGTCGGTCGGGTCGTTGTCGTCGATGCGGTAGACCGGCAGATGGTCGGAGGTCAGCATCGCCTGGCTGGAGCGCGGCAGGTGGAATTCGCCCCAGATCGAGTTGTCCTTGTGCCGCATCAGCTTGAAGCCGTAGCCGTCCTGCGTCAGGACGCGGGCCTCCAGCACCGGCCGCTTGCTGATCGGGTCGGTCAGGACCTCCACGTACCACTGCACGCGGGCGGCATACGCGGATGTGATCCCGAGGCAGCATCCGACCGCCAGGAGGAACGCGAACAAGGGACGGCGGACCGAACGAGGCATGCGCTGCATGGTGGCGCAGTATAAGTGAAGCCGTGACAGGTCGATAGGACGTGACGATGGGGATTGCGACGGGCGTGGCGATGACCGCGGCGGCGGGATGGGTCCTGGTGGTGGCGTTGCTGTACACCACCCAGCGCAGCATCCTGTTCGTGCCCGATACCGCGCGGCCCGACCCGGCGATGACCGAGGCGGCGATGATGGACCGGGTGACCGCCGTCACGGCCGACGGGCTGGACCTGGAGGGCTGGTGGCATCCGCCGGCCGAGAGGCGGCCGACCGTCCTGTACTTTCACGGCAACGGCGGAAACATCGCCGGCCGGGACGGCAAGGCAAGGCGGCTGATCGAGCGCGGCTATGGCGTGCTGCTGGCCGGGTACCGCGGCTACGGCGGAAATCCCGGCTCGCCCAGCGAGGTCGGGCTGATCGAGGACGGTCGCGCCTGGCTGGGGTTCCTGGAGGCGCTCGGCGTGCCGCTGCGGTCGACCGTGCTGTACGGCGAATCCCTCGGCTCCGGGGTGGTGGCCGCGCTGGCGCTGGAGCGGGCGGTGGCGGCCATCGTGCTCGAGGCGCCGTATACCTCGATCGCCGATATCGCCGCTGTACGCTACTGGTTCGTCCCCGTGCATCGGCTGATCCGCGACCCGTTCGACAGCCGCAGCCGCCTGGGCGGCGCCAGGGCGCCGGTGCTGATCGTTCACGGGACCGAGGACCGGGTGATCCCGATCGACCACGGCGCGGCGCTGTTCGAGGTGGCGCCGGAGCCGAAGCGGTTCGTTCGGCTGGAGGGCGGGGGCCATACCGACCTGTTCGACCACGGTGCCCTGGAGGCGCTCGACGCCTTCGTCGCGGAGGTCGTCCCGGGGGGTGTCGGGGAGGATCGCTGGCCGGCGGCGGCGTTATGAGTTATTTAACGGTCGTCGGAGGACGATGACGCATGGCCATCAGCAACGCGATCTCGAGTGCCCTGAGCGGCGTCCAGGCGGCCGAGCGCCGGCTCGGCAATTCCGCGAGCAACGTCGCGAACCTGCGCAGCGTGGCGGCACCGAGCGTCGACGGTCCCGCGACCGATGCCGATGGCAACCCGCTGTTCCGCCCCGGGCGCACGGTCGACGTCTCGACCCCGACCGGCGGCGTCCAGTCCAGCCGGCTGCTGGTGGATCCGGCCTCGGTGCAGGAATACGACCCGTCGGCGCCCGATGCCGACGGCGAGGGGCTGGTCAATCGCCCGAACGTGGATCTGGTGCGCGAAACCGCCGACCGGATTGCCGGTCAGCGCCAGTTCGAGGCCAATCTGGCCACGGTCCGCGCCGCCGACGAGCTCCTGCAGGCCACGCTCGACATCAAGAGCTGACGGCTTCCTCGGAGGCCAGGGCCTTGCTGGCCGCCTTGAACGGCAGCATCACGCAGTCATGCCGTGAGCGTACCGCCTGAACAGGTGCGAAGCTGCTCAGCTTCGTCCAGGGCAGGGCGCTCTCGCTCACCGTTCCCGCAAGGTAGCCGGCGATCGCGGTCCCGGCCTGCGCCAGCGCCTCGGCCGGCGCCCCGATCGCTTCTTCTGCGATGACCGCGGTCGCCGCCTGGCACAGCGCGCAGCCCTGCACCTTGGCACCGACCGCGGTGATCCGGCCGTTCTCGATCGCGAGGTCGATGGTGATCCGGTCGCCGCAGATCGGGTTGTCGACCCGGGCGGTCACGGTCGGATTGTCGAGCCGCCCGACGGCACGGCCCTGCTTGGCGAGCGCCAGGATC
>Ga0070728_10002348_pt1 | contig 23829 bp, 29 predicted proteins | sample tdDd471_FD_66723 | JGI IMG/M metagenome (GOLD analysis project Ga0070728, IMG submission 66723) | Marine sediment microbial communities from the Atlantic coast under amendment with organic carbon and nitrate - tdDd47.1 | ecosystem: Environmental > Aquatic > Marine > Coastal > Sediment | place...
CCGGTCTCCGCCAGAACCTTCGTGATCGCAGCCGTCAGCGTCGTCTTGCCATGGTCCACGTGACCAATCGTGCCGATGTTGCAGTGCGGCTTATTACGCTCAAACTTTTCCTTGGCCATCGTTCGTCGCTTTCCGTCGGCTTGCAGTTGCGGCGCCGTTGGGCGCCCGATCGAGGGTTTCTACAGTCTCCGATCCTCAGGGTCCGCCAGCGCTGGGCCGCCGATCCGTCGGAAGTTGGTGGTGGGGGTAGGATTCGAACCTACGTACGCATACGCGGGCAGATTTACAGTCTGCTGCCTTTAACCACTCGGCCACCCCACCGTCCGTCGTTCCGAGACCATCGCCGTGACGACGACCCCGTTCCGGAGGGAACGCGAACTATGTTAATTCGCTCCTGTTTGTCAACGGCGAACACGACCATATCGAAAGGCGCGGCGACAGCCGTTTCGATGAGGTCGTGACAATCGGAAGGCTATCACACCCATGTCCCGACGCAAGCCCAGGCCTTCAGCTCCCTCAGGACGCCAGCATCAGCGGGGCTCCGGCGGCCCGAAGCCGTCCGCTCCGTTCGAGGATCCGACCCTGCTGTACGGCCGTCACGCGGTCCAGGCCGCCCTCGCGAATCCCCGCCGGACCGTCGTGGCAATCCGTCACACCCCGCAGACCACGGAGGCGCTCTCGGCGATTCTCGACGCCCTGCCCGCGGAGCGGCGGGCCGAACTGCCGGTCCCGCAGGCCGTGGACCGGGCCGAGCTCGACGCCAGCCTGCCGGCCGAGGCCGTCCATCAGGGGCTGCTCCTCAAGGTCGAGCCGCTGGACGATGCCGACCTCGACGACCTGATCGCCGACTGGCAGGGTCGCGACGACGTGCTGGTGGTGATTCTCGATCAGGTGACCGACCCCCACAACGTCGGCGCGGTGCTGCGGTCGGCCGCCGCCTTCGGCGCCTCGGCGCTGATCATGCAGGACCGCCACGGCCCACCGGTGACGGGGACCCTGGCGAAGACCGCGTCCGGGGCGCTCGACGCGGTGCCGATGGTCCGCGTGGTCAACCTCGCCCGGGCGATCCGCGACCTGCAGGAAGCCGGTTTCTGGTGCACCGGTCTCGCCGAGGAGGGTTCGACCGATCTCGCCCAGGTCGATCTGCGCGGCCGGTGTGCCCTGGCGCTGGGCGCCGAGGGGACGGGGCTGCGCCGCCTGACCCGCGAAACCTGCGACGCCCTGGCCCGGTTGCCGACCTGTCCGCCGATCGGATCGCTGAACGTCTCGGCAGCGGCCGCGGTAGCCCTTTACCAAGCCCGGCTGGCCCGGGTATCGGGAGGTGATTTACACTCCCTTAAGAGTTGACCACCATCTTGCCCGCCAGAAGGGGGTAATGAACCATGGGTCACGGGCCCCTGACGGATGTGGAAGCCGCCAAGGCGGCGGTTTGCGAGGAGACTGCGGATTTCTACACGCCGCAGGCCCGGCTCGCGCTCGGCCGCGCGACCGCCGGCTACCTGGTGCCGCAGTGCCTCACCCCCCTCGAGCTGCTGCATTCCCGAGACCTGCAGACCAAGCTCGCCAACGCCGGCACCAACGCCATGCAGGCGGTCCAGAAGACCGCGAGCTGGCAGGTCCGCGGCCTGAGCGTTCCGGTCAGCGAGCGCATCCGCCGGCTCTGGGAACTCACCGACATCATCCAGAAGGACACCGCCGCGCGGCTCGAGACCGAGCCGCCGCAGCCGGTCACCCTCGCCTCGCTGCCGGAGCTCCTGGCGCATCGCTCCGACGAGGCCGAGGACGACCGCCGCTTCCGGATATTCGCGGCGCTGACCCGCACCCTGGCCGACGAGCAGGGCTGGGCCGCCAAGTTCGCGGTTCTCGCCAAGTTGGGCATCGGGCTCGCCGGGTTGGAGACGTTCGGCTACTTCGATTCGCTGATCGCCGAGATCCTGCGGCCGCCGGCCGGGCTGGACGCCGTGCTCGGGCGCGAGGAGACGATCGGCGACGAGATCCTGCGCCTGCTGGCGCTGGTCGATCGCACCGCCAAGCCGGAGAACGCCCCGGGCAGACCGGTCACCGCCCGCTCGCTTTACGACCTGCTCGCGGTCGCCGCCATGCCGGAGACCCGGGCGGTGCTGACCGAGCACGCGATCGTGCTGGCCCGCTCGAACGAGAAGCTCACACGCAAGCCGTTGATGGACGAGATCGCCTTCGTGATCGACCTCAGGGACCGGATGACCCGGGACGGCGAGCTGCTGGGCGGCAAGGACACCCGTGAAGCGCTGGAGCGCCGGCTGGCCCGTGCGTTGTCCGACCAGACCATCGACATGCTGATGGCCGGCACCCGGTCGGTCGGCGAGCGGGTCCTGCGGGCCGTCCAACTGCACACCAAGATCTTCGGCGACGACGCCCGGCGGTATCTCGAGACCTACGTCTCCGAGCTGATGGGACAGCCGAAGATCGAGACCACCATCCTTCCGGAAGGCGAGAGCACGCGCCACAGCATCAAGCTGCTGGGGCGGCTGCACCGGGCGCTGGTCAAATCGGAGCTGCCGGCCAAGACCAAGGAGCGCATCGCCAACCAGGTCGAGCGGTACCAGAGCGACGTCCTCGACCACTCCAAGATCCTCGAGCGCCTCGGCACCGGCGGCGGCGCCACCGCCGAGCGGTTCCTGAAGGTCATCGACCTGTGCCGCGAAGGCGCGTTCATCGCCGGCCCGAACGCCGACCGGGCCCGCAAGACCGCCCAGGACCTGATGAAACGCCCGGATTTCCTCGACAGCTACCTCGAGGGCGCCTCGCAACGCGGCGAGCGCGCGAGCCGGCTGAAGGACCTCCAGAAGCTGCTGGCCGAGGCCCGGATCGTCTGACGCCGCGGGCGTCACCGGGCACCGCTTGACGGGGCCGCCCCCGGCCCGTATCGAAGGCGCGTGTGCCGGCATAGCTCAGCTGGTAGAGCACCTGATTTGTAATCAGGGGGTCGCGGGTTCGAGCCCTGCTGCCGGCACCACCTCGGCCCCGGCCTCGCGCCCGGCTTTACCGGTCCCCGAGCCGCTGCCCGATCCGTTCCGCCAGCCACAGCACCGCCACCACGTAGGCCGGCAGCAGCGGCCAGCGCAGGTCCCACAGCCAGGTTCCGCCGAGCACCGCCCCGGCCCCGCGCCACGCCAGCGGGCCGACCTGGAAACCGGTCCAGGCGAAGTACAGCGCGGCGGCCAGCACCGCGGTCGCCACCAGGGCGAGCACCCGCCTCACAGCGGCCTCAGGCTGGCCGGGTCGACCCGGAACACCAGCAGGTCGGCGCGGCGCTCGACGGTGCCGGACAGCTCGACGTAGCGCGCGGTGTCGTCGAGCAGCGCCGCGGTCGCCGGGCCGCCCGCGGCGTCCGCCAGCAGCAGCAGGTCGGGCGGGCCATCGGCCCGGTACACCACGAACATCGGCGGAATGCCGCCGATCAGGCAGAGGTTGGCGCACAGCTTGTGGGTCTTGCCCTGGCCCGGCCGCATGGCGCCGAGGTAGCACTTGGAGTCGACGATCTCGCCGCGCAGGGTCCGCGGCCCGACCGGCTCGGACACCGGCCCGGCGAACCCCGCCAGCGCCGCCGGGTTCTCGGCCGGACGCAGGCCGACCTCGCCGCCGACCTGGATCATCTCGCGGTCGCCGGCCCGCAGCAGGAAGCCGCCGACGTCGACCGGCCTGCCGTCCAGGCCCGCGGCCTTCTCGCGGACCCCGCGCTTGCCCTCGCCGGACAGCGGGATCGCCCGGCCGCGCGGGTGCTCGGCGTCCGGCGGCAGGTACAGCACCGGATAGGGCTCGACCCGCAGGATTCCGGTCCGGGTCTGGTAGCCCTCGCCCCACTGGAACGAGGCGTCGCCCCAGTCGCCCTGCCCCGTCACCAGGGTCGCCGCCAGCACTGCCGACACGCCCAGCACGGCGCCGACCACGACCGCCAGGAAGCCGACCAGCGGCCGCGGCGTCTTCAGGTAGCCGACGTAGAACGGCTCGCGCGTGCTCACGAAGTTCCCTCCCCGATCAGCACCGGCTCGGTCCGGGTCCCCGGAGGCAGCGCCCGCGGATCGATCAGCAGCCGGTCGCCGTCGCGGCGCAGCCGGAAGGTCGCGACCTTCTCGGTGAACGGCGGCGGCGCGCGGCCGGTCTCCGGGTCGTACTGGAAGCCGTGCCAGGGACAGGTCACGCAGCCGCCGACGATCCGGCCCTCGCCCAGCGGCCCGTTCTGGTGGGCGCAGGCGTTCGACAGCGCCGACACCTTGTCGCCGTGCCGGAACACCGCCGCGCGCTCGCCGTCCGGCAGGGTCACGGTCCGACCGACGCCGTCCTCCAACTCGTCGAGCCGGGCGACATGGACCCAGCCGCCGTCCGCGAGTTCCGAAACCGTGTCGCGACGGGCCTCGACGACCCCGGCGAGCAGGTGCAGCCCGGCCACCGCCGCCAGGCTGACCGCGGTCGAGATCGCATAGATCGCGCTGGTCTCGGCCTGCAGCACACCCAGGGTCACGTGCATCACCACCAGGGCGTAGGCCAGGTAGACCAGCATGTGCAGCCGCTTCCACAGCGGCGGCCCCAGGAACGCCAGCCAGAAGTCGTGGCTGGTCGCCGCCATCGCGAACAGGATCGCCAGCGCCGCCAGCCCCAGCCATTCGAACGGGAAGCCGAGGAAGCTGGTGTCGGTGTTGGCGGACAGCAGCGCCACCCACGGATCGGTCGGCGAGAACGCCACGTACCAGCCGAGCACCGCATAGAGGTGGGCGACCGCGACGAAGAAGGTCAGCACGCCGAAGTGCCGGCGGTTGTACAGCACCGGCAGGAACCGCCGGTCCAGCCGCGCCAGCGGGCCGATGCACAGGATCAGCGTCAGCATCCAGAACGCACAGGTCCCGAACGCCCGCATCCGCAACTCCGCCCCACCGATCAGCGGTCGCTCGACCAGCCCGGGCGCCCAGCGCAGATAGACCAGGACGTAGAGCGACACACCGGCCGCCAGGCACAAATCGTAGACCAGCTTCGAGCGGGTCCACTGCACCGGCCGGTACTGCACGCTCACGGCCGGGTCTCCCCGGCTACCGGCCCTGGGGCGACCGGCCGTTCGGGCTTCAGGACCAGGCCCAGCACGAAGCCGGCGACCAGCAGCACCGTCAGCAGCGGCCAGACCCGGCGATGGGCGCGCCGCAGGTCAGCCCGCATCGGCCGCTTCCCCACAGCAGCCGCGGCGCTCGCGAACCGCCCAACGGGCCGCCACCAGCGGCCACAGCCCGACCACGCCGGGCACGGCCAGGATCCGGAACAGGTAGGCGCCGCGGGCCGCCGGGTCGATCCGGTCGACGCCCCAGCACAGGAACGCCACCGCCACTGCGACGCCGATCCACAGATAGACCCCGGCCAGGGTGAGGAGAGCTTCCGCGATCGCCATGGGCGAGCCCCTGCATGTCCGCCATCATGATACTCATCGCGAACGATGCCCGCGACCGCGCTTCGGTTACCGTTCGACCAGGGCGGCACAACGGGCACACCAAGAAGGGAAGACGCCGATGAAGATCACCGCGGTTCGCGCACACGTGCTGGAGGCGCCGATCGAGGAGCGGTTCGCGTTCTCCCAGGCCTGGGTCGACCGCCGGGTCGGTCTGGTGGTGGAGATCGAGACCGATTCCGGGCTGGTCGGCTGGGGCGACGGCTACGGCCCGCCCTGGGCGCTCGCCACGGTGATCGAGCGCTACTACGCCCCGCGGCTGGTCGGACGCTCGCCGCTGGCCGGCGACGCGATCTGGGAGGAGCTGTACAACGCGCTGCGCGATCACGGTCAGCGCGGCATCGCCGTGCAGGCGCTGTCGGCGGTCGACATCGCGCTCTGGGATCTGCGCGGCAAGCACTTCGACGCCCCGGTGCACGTCCTGATGGGCGGGCCGGTCCGGACCGAGGTCCAGGCCTACGCCACCGGGCTGTACCGCCGGTCCGACGACCGCCAGACCAACCACCGCCTGCTGCGCGCCGAGGCCGAGGGCTACCTGCAGGCCGGGTTCCGGGCGATGAAGACCAAGGTCGGATTCGGCTTCCAGGACGACGTGGCGCTGGTCGCCATGCTGCGCGAGACCATCGGCCCGGAGGTCGAGCTGTTCGTCGACGCCAACCACGGCTGCGACACGGTCCAGGCCAGGCGGCTGGCGCGCGCCATCGAGCCGCTCGGCATCGGCTGGTTCGAGGAGCCGGTCGAGCCCGAGGACCTGGAAGGCTACCGCGAGGTCCGCGCCAGCACCTCGATCCCGATCGCCGGCGGCGAGTGCTCGTTCACCCGTCACGACTTCCGGCGGATCCTGGAGGCCCGGGCGATCGACATCATCCAGCCGGACACCGCCTCCTGCGGCGGCCTGACCGAGGCCAAGCGGATTGCCGACATGGCCTGGACCCACGGCGTCCGCTACAACCCGCACGTCTGGGGCTCCGGCATCGGACTGGCCGCCGCCATGCAGTTGCTGGCGGTGCTGCCGACCAACACCCCGGCGTTCGGCGCCCATCAGCCGATGCTGGAGTACGACAGCACCCCGCACCCGTTCCGCCAGGGCCTGCTGGTCGAGCCGATCAGGGTCGAGCGCGGCACCGCCTACGTCCCGAGCGGCCCCGGCCTCGGCGTCGAGGTTCGCCGCGACGTGCTGGAGCGCTGGCGGGTCGGGCCGTAGACGGCCGCACGCACCGCCGCGCGAGACGCCCGCCGATGCATACGATAGTCTGTTGAGTAGGTTCCGCTCTGGGGAGGCGCGAAACCCGCATGACAGACGCGACAAAGCACGGGCGTCCCGATATCGACATGCTCGGGACGCCACGTTACCGGCCGGTTCCCGATCCGTCCGTCGCCCTCGCCTCGCCTGTCCTCCAACGCCTTTATGCGTATTGGCGAAGCAAGGCCGCGGCCCGGCCTCCGCGACGCGCCGACCTGGACCCGCTCGAGATCGGACCCGACATCCACAACGTGGTTCTCCTGGAGGTCCGGCACGATCCGCTGCAGTTCCGCTGGCGGTTGCTCGGCGGTGAGCTGGTCGAGGCGATCGGGCGCAACGTGACCGGGCGCAGCTTCGAGGACGTCTATCCGCATCCGATCTTCGCGGACGTCATGCGGGTGTTCTCGCGGACCGCGCTGACCGGCCTGCCGATCCGCCACGTCGGGACCGCGCGGTTCGCCGAACGCAACCACCTGCGCTACGAGTCGCTGCATTGCCCGCTGTTCGATGACCGCGGCATGGTCGTCATGATGTTCGGCGGCCTGCACTTCGGGCATCTGCCGGATCCCGGCTGAGAGACCTTGCACCGCCCTTCGGAAACAATTGTCGCCCGACTGAAACACGCGCGCCGTAGCAGCCGCGCGCCAGCGGTGCGATAGTCGCTCCGACACCGAGAACCGCCCGGAGGCCTGCCATGTTCGATCTCGACCGCTTCGTCCAGGACTGTACCGCCGCACTCGACGAGACCTCGCCCGAGATGGCGGTCCGCGAGATCGTCGCCAAGGCGGTGTCCGACCCGGCCGCGGTCATGCGCACCATCGGCGAGCCCGATCGCGGCGGCGTGTTCACGCTGCACCACAGCGACCGGCTCACCGTGCTGAACCTGGTCTGGGGCCCGGAGATGAACCTGATGCCGCACGACCACCGCATGTGGGCGTCGATCGGCATCTACACCGGCAAGGAGACCAACGTGTTCTGGCGCCGCAGCCCGGAGGGCCTGCAGCGCATGGGCGCCAAGGAGCTCGACGAGCGCGACGCGACGTGGCTGGGCGAGACCGCCATCCACTCGGTGACCAACCCGCTCGGCCGGCTGACCGGGGCGCTGCACGTGTACGGCGGCGACTTCTTCGGCACCCCGCGCAGCGAGTGGGACACCGAGACCCTCGAGGAGGAGCCGTACGACGTCGAGCGGGTGAAGCGCCTGTTCGACGAGAGCAACCGGCGGCTCGACGAGTTGCGGGCGCACTGACGTCGCCTCAGCCGGCCTGCCAAACCTTCACGAGGCCCGGCGAGCCAATCTCTCGCGGAACCGAGCCGGTCTGACGGCCGCCGCCAGGTCCCGCTCGACCGGCAGCGGCTCTCCCAGGATCCGCGACACCAGCAGCTCCGCCAGCAGCGGCGCCGTCACCAGCCCGCGCGAGCCGAGCCCGGTCAGCGCATGGACGCCCGTCCCGGCGCCGCCGGCGTCCGGCAGTTCCCCGGCGATCGGCAGCCGATCGGGCGTGGTCGCGCGGATCGCCGCTCGTCCGCCGATCGGCACGGTCGCCTCGAACCACGCGCCGATCAGCGGCGGCATGGCGCTGCGGATGCGCTCGTGGCCGTCCGCCGCCACCGGCTGCGGCCAGTCGGCCGGGTCGAACCCCTCGCGCTCGTAGGTCGCGCCGGTGATGTGGCGACCGCCGATCGCCGGCGTCAGGTAGCCGCCGAAGGTCAGCACCGCCCGCAGCCGCCGGCTCAGCGCCGTCTCCGGCAGCTCGCTCAACTGCCCGCGCACCGCGCGCAACGGAAGCTCGCCGAACGGCGCCAGCGCCCGCGACGCCGCACCGCCGGCCACGATCACGGTCTCGGCCTCGTCGACCACCGCGCCGTCGACGCCGATCAGCCGCCACACGGCCCCCACCCGCTCCAGCCCCGTCACCTCGATGCCGGGACGAAGCTCAGCCATGCCGGCCAGGGCACGGACCAGCGCCGGCGGCGCCACGTGGCCGGCCCGCCGGTACCAGATCGCCGGCCGGTCGAGCGCGACGCCGGCGATCCGGCTCGCCTCCGCCGGGTCGACGATCCGCCCGTCGACCGGATCGAGCATGCCGGCCTCGTCGAGACGGGCGTGACGGGCCACGACCGCCGGATCGCCCGCCAGCTCGAGCACGCCGTCGCCGCCGACCGGGATCCCGCGATCGGCGCACTCGGCCAGGACGTGCCGGAAGGCGGCGGCCGACAGCCGGCCCGTCGGGCCGCCGTCCAGGGTCGGGCGCGGCATCAGCACCCCGACCGGGTTGCCGCTGGCTTCCGCCGCCATCTCCGGCCGCCGCTCGATCCAGGCGACCTCGGCTCCGCGCCGGACGAGCGCTCCGGCCAAGGCCGCTCCGGCGATGCCGGCGCCGACCACTGCCACCCGGCCGGGCGGCCGAGCCGCCTCGGCCCAGGATCCGCGGTAGCTGCCCGCCAGGCACTCGCGCTTGCGGCCGAAGCCGGGGCGGCGCTGCATGGCGAAGCCGCGCTCCTCCAGCCCGCGCCGGACCGCGCCGGCGGCGGTGAAGGTGGCCAGCCGGCAGCCGGGGGCCGCCAGCCGGGCGACCTCGTCGAGCACCGACGGCTCCCACATCGACGGGTTGCGGGCCGGCGCGAAGCCGTCGAGGAACCAGGCGTCGACCGCGGCGTCCACTTGCGGCAGGACCGCCGCCGCCTCGCCGACCGCCAGGGTCAGGCAGACCCCGTCCTCCGGGAACCACACCCGGTGCAGGCCGGGCAGCGGCAGCGGATAACGGGCGACCAGCCGGGTCGCCAGATCGCCGACCTGCCGGAACGGCGCCAGGATCCCGGCCAGGGTGCCGCGCCGGATCGGATAGCCCTCGACGGCCAGGTAGTGCAGCACGCCGCCGGCAGGCCGGGTCCGGCGCCACAGCTCCCAGGTCGCGAGGAAGTTCAGGCCGGTGCCGAAGCCGGTCTCGGCGATCGTGAAGCACCGTCGTCCGGCCCAGGCGTCCGGCAGGCCGGCGCCGGCGAGGAAGACGTGGGCGGTCTCCGCCAGCCCGCCCTCGCGCGAGAAATAGACATCGTCGAAACGCGTCGAGACCGGCACCCCGTCCCGGATCACCAGCCCGGGGTCGCGGCCCTCAGGATCACGTGCCTCGGGCCCGGGGGCACCGGTCTCGTCCATCGGTCCTACTCAGGGTCGTTATTCGGCGGCCTCGGACGGCGCGTCGGACAGCTGGGTCGCGAAGTCGCCCGGGGAGGTGATCTCGACCAGCTCCAGGTCGTCGGAGTGCTCGATCTCCCGGTGGCGGATACCCGGCGGCTGCAGCACGCAGTCGCCGGCGCGCAGCGTGCGCCGGCCCTGGCCCTCGTACTCGAAGGTCGCCCAGCCTTTCAGGATGTACACGAGCTGGAAGTCGAGGGTGTGGGTGTGCCACTGCGGAACCGCATGCTTGCCCGGCACCGCGCGGATCACGTGGGCATGGTACTTGCCGTCGGTCGCGTCCTTGATGCCGAGGTCGCGGTACACGAAGAACTCGCGCAGGCCGTCGGTCTCGAACTTGGCGCCTTCGGCGAGGTTGTGGACGAATTTCTGCATGGCGTTCCTCCGTTTCTGGACCTCTCGGACTCGGGTCGGCCGGCACTGTGCCACGGTGGATCGAGCCGGGCCACGCCCGTAGGGAACCGGTACGGTACAGCGCGGGGTGACACGGGCCGGCCGGCGCGCTATGGCTGCCGCAATCAGCAAGGAGCGACCATGGCCGACGACCGGGAACCCCCGATTTTGCCGGAGGACGAGCAGAAGCGGATCGCGCTCAAGGTGATCCTCGAGGCCTGGGACGAGGCGATCGCCGAGGGAGCCTCGCCCGAGATCGTCGCGTCGTCGGCGATCTTCGCGGCCCTGACCGACATGATCGACATCTACGGCGAGAGCACGGTCGCCGACATGGTTCAGGACTGGCCCGACCGCATCCGCGACGGCGAGTTCACCCTGAAGGACGGCGCCTGAGCCCGGAGCGCACGACATGACCTCGACGACGATGAGCGGACGGGCCGCGGTGGTTACCGGGGGCGCCCGCGGGATCGGGCTGGCGGTCGCCGAGCGCTTGCTGGCGGACGGTGCGCGGGTCGCCCTGTGGGACGCCGACGGTGCGGCGCTCGCCGATGCGAGCCGCCGGCTAAACGCCGGCGACCGTGCCGTCACGGCGACCGTCGACGTGACCGATCCGGCCAGCGTCCAGGCCGCCCGCGACGCGGCCGTGGCCGCGTTCGGCGGGCTCGACATCCTGGTGAACTCGGCCGGCATCGCCGGGCCGACGGTGCCGACCCTCGACTACCCGCTGGCCGACTGGCGACGCGTCGTCGACGTGAACCTGACCGGCACCTTCCTGGTCTGCCAGCTGGTGGCGCCGATCCTGGTCGGCCGCGGCTGGGGCCGGATCGTCAACATCGCCAGCCTGGCCGGCAAGGAAGGCACCCCGAACGCCCCCGCCTACTCGGCCTCGAAGGCGGCCGTGATCGCCTTCACCAAGTCGCTCGCCAAGGAACTGGCCGCCACCGGCGTGCTGGCCAACAGCGTCGCCCCGGCCGCGCTCGACACCGACATGGTGAAGAACATGAACCCGGAGCACGTCCGGATCATGGTGTCGAAGAGCCCGCTCGGCCGTCTCGGGAGCGCCGAGGAGTGCGCCGCGATGGTGGCGTGGCTGTGCTCGCCGGAGTGCAGCTTCTCGACCGGCGCCGCCTTCGACCTGTCGGGCGGCCGCGCAGTCTACTGATCAGAGAAGCGGGTTCTTCGGCCCGCTCGCCGCGATCAGCAGCGAGATCCCGAGAACCAGCAGCCCGAGTCCGGCAGCGAGCGACAGGCCGCGGCGGTACAATGCGACTCGCCGCTCATCACCGCCGACGGCACGCATCAGTCCCTCTCGCAGCCCGGAAACCGCGCCGGCAAGCCCGGCGACCGCGAGCGCGGTGCCGAGCGACATCGCGGTCACGACTCCGATGGCCAGCCAACGCTGGTGCAGGCTTTCCCCCAGCACCAGAACCAGCAGCGCACCGCTGCACGGCCGGATCCCGATCGTTCCGACGGCGGCCCACCAGGTACGCCGGTCCCGGAGTTCGCCGTCGGCGACCACGAACGACGACAGGCGCCCCGGCGCGCAGACCGCACAGTCATCGTGGGTCGATGTCGCTCCGAACAGCGCACGGCCAGCGATCCAGGCACCGAGCAGCGCGACCAGGCCATAGCTGCCGCGCTCGATCCAGATCGCCGCATCGAAGGCGGCGCGGCGGGTCAGGCCGAGCAGTTCGGCGGCTCCCAGCACCAGCACGACGGCCACGGCCCCTTGAACCAGAGCCGAGGTCACTGCAAGGGCAACGCCCCGGCGGATCCGACGTTCGGCGCCGAGCACATAGGTCGAGACCACCGCCTTGCCGTGTCCCGGCCCGACGGCATGCAGCACCCCGTACCCGAAGCCGATACCGAGTGCCGCGGCCGCACCAGCCAAGTCGATACCGGAGCGTGCGCCGGTCATGGCGTCCGCCAGCCGGTGCTGAAGGGCGAGGCGGGTGTCCTGCAGCCAACGCACCACAGCATCGGAGCCCGGACCGAACGCCCAGATCGCTGCCGCGGCGCCAACGATGAGTAGCGCCCCCGCCAACCACCGGGGCCACCGGTCGGTCGCGATCCGCTGCACCAGGGCATTCATCGGCAGGTCACCTTGACGTAATCGGCGAACAGGCGCCCCAGCCCGGACGGCGCGGTCGCGTCGCGATCGAGGGCGGCGGCCGAGGCGATCACCTCCGGCGACGGGTCGGACCGGCCGACGGTTGCGGTGCAGCGGTCATGGTCCGGTCCTTCGACGGTCGCCGTGACGCCTTTTTCCGGATGCCGAATGTCGATGTAGAACTCGGGATCGTAGGACAGGTATCCGAAGGTGGCGGCGCGCGGGTCCACCGGTGCCTGCGGCCGGATCACGAACGACATCCACACCCGGCCGCCGCGCCAGCGTCCGAGCGGGGTGTCGGCGGAGGCCGGGGCGGAGCTTCGGCCGTCCACGAGGAACTCCGCGAAGTAGCCGACCTTGGCAATGTTGCCCAGGGCGTTGGCGGCCCAGCGATTGGCCTCGGCTTCGGTGATCTTGCCGTTCCGGTCGGTGTCGAGATCCTCCTCGGCATAGGCCGAGTAGAACTGGTCGAACAGCCACTCGACCCTGACCCCGGAGATCCGGCCCTGCGGGTCGAGCAGGGTCGCTGTGCGCATGTCGATCCAAACGTGCGGATGCGCCTGCGCGCCGCCCGCCGTCGCGATCGAGATCGCTCCAGCCAGCAGCGGGGCAATCCACGATACCGGAGCCATGCCGGGTCCCATCCGTCAGCGGTGCCGCGCGAAACCTTGTGTGAAGTCCTCTTGCCATACGGCGCGCAACGCGGCCAGCGCGGCCTCCGGCAGCGGACCCAATGCCGCACCGGCCAGGGCCTCGTCCAGATGGGCGACCTCGGCCAGCCCGACCACCGCGCACGAGATCCGCGGCTCCGCCAGCACGAAGCGCAGGGCCCGCTGGGCGCGGGTACCGTGCTCCGGCCCGACCGCGGCGAGCGCCGCCGCCGCTCGCTTCTCCTCGAGCCCGAGATCCCCGCCCTCGGCGGTGATCGCCACCTCCCGGCCGTGGCGCTCGTCGGTCGCCAGGATGCCGGCGGCGAATACCCGGATCGCCATCACGCCGAGATCGTTCCGCCGGCAGGCGTCGAGCAAACCGCAGAAGCTCTGGACGCTCAACGCGCCGGGCTCGGCCAGCGCCGCCGTCGGGTTCAGCATGCTGTAGTAGACCTGGGCGGTGTCGAACCGGCCGCTCTCGACAACCCGGATGCAGCTTGCGGCGTCGCCGAGGGCGGTGAAGCCGATATGGTCGCACAATCCCTCGGCCCGCAGCCGGTCCAGCGTGTCGGCCACGCCGCCGGACCCGAGCACCGCGTCGAGCGCGATCCGTCCGCCGCCGGCGGCGGGGGCGACCGGGTTGTGCAGCTGGAAAAGCTCGACCTTCGGCAGCCGCAGGCGGTCGAGGCTGTCTTCGAGGCTGCGGCGGATCTGCCGGTCGAGCGGCTCGCCGGACTCCAGGTCGAGGCGCGCCTTGGTGGAAATTCGCGGCCGTCCCTCGGCCGGCAATTCCTGCACGAGGCGGCCGATGGTGCGTTCGGACTCGCCGTCGCCGTAGCTCGCCGCCGTGTCGATCCAATCGATGCCGGCGTCGAGGGCCCGACGGAAGGCGGCCCGTCGGGTGTCGTCGTCCTTGTGGATCAGAACGCCACCGACCCAGCCGCCGCCGAACACCACCTCCGGAACCGCAAGTCCCGTCCGTCCGAAACGTCGTGTTCGCATGGCATCACTCCCGTTCTGGTTAAGACCTTCTGGCATCGTCCGCTGTTTTTGTTACCATACTCGTCATTGCGGGTGTTTCCCGCCCCCTGAACCGAACGGATCGACTGTTGGGGGTTGGCCGATGCTTGCGGCACTCGGATTTCGACAGTTCGTACGGGAAGGGCGTCTGACCATCATCGACGCCCGCGGTAAGCGGCACGTGTTCGAGGGCTCGCCCGGGCCCGAGGCCACCATCCGCCTGACCGATCCCTCGTTGCACCACCGGTTGTTCTTCTCGCCGCAGATGGCGGTCGGCGAAGGCTACATGAACGGTGGGCTGGTGTTCGAGGACGGCACGGACCTCTACTCCTTCCTCGACGTCTGCATGCTCAACGTGGAGCGGAGCGAGACCGAGAGCATCCAGTGGATGCTGCGCTGGTTCCGCAACGCCCGGGCGGCGTTCCGGCACTGGAACCCGATCGGCGCCGCCCAGCGCAAGGTGTCGCACCACTACGACCTGCGCGACGAGCTGTTCGACCTGTTCCTGGACAGCGACCGGCAGTACAGCTGCGGCTACTTCCTGGACCCGTCCGACGACCTGGAGACCGCCCAGTACAACAAGAAGGTCCACCTGGCCGCCAAGCTGCGGGCCAAGCCGGGCCACAAGGTGCTGGACATCGGCTCCGGGTGGGGCGGGCTCGGCCTGTTCCTGGCCGACCGTCACTCCACGATCTCGGTCGACGGCGTGACCCTGTCGCGCGAGCAGCACCGGGTGTCGAACCGGCGGGCCGAGCAGGCCGGCGTCGCCGACCGGGTGAAGTTCCACCTGCGCGACTACCGGACCCTCGAGAACGATGCGTACGACCGCATCGTCTCGGTCGGCATGCTCGAGCATGTCGGGCCGCGCCATTACCACGAGTACTACGGCAAGGTGTCCAAGCTGCTGAAGCCGGACGGCGTGGCGGTGATCCACAGCATCGGCGTGTTCCGCCCCCCGCAGCCGCAGAATCCGTGGATGGAGAAGTACATCTTCCCGGGCGCCTACACGCCGTCGCTGAGCCAGCAGACCGACGCGATCGAGCGCCACACCGACCTGTACGTCACCGACATCGAGATCCTGCGCACCCACTACGCCGACACCCTGCTCGCCTGGCGGCTCAACTGTGCCGCCAACCGCGACAAGATCGTCGAGATGTACGACGAGCGGTTCTACCGGATGTGGGAGTTCTACCTGACCGGCTGCGAGCTGGCGTTCCGCTACGGCTACCTGATGGTGTTCCAGATCCAGCTCGCCAAGTCGATCAGTGCGGTTCCGGAGACCCGGGACTACATCGGCGCGTTCGAGGCCCAGCACCTGAAGCGCGCCGCCCGGCGGCTGCAGCAGGCGGGGGATTGAGGGGCACCGCCGAGCGACAGCGGCCACATTCCGGAAGGTAGCCGAGGCGATCCTGCCGGAAGGTCGACCGGTGACCGCCCCCGGGGCACCGATGTCGTCCTGACGTGGATTGTATACACCCCTTCACCCGACCGGTTGCCTGGCTTATCGTCCCGTCTGAGAACAAGACGCCGAGGGAGGATGGGCGTGACGGGCGACGATGTGGCGGCCGTGCTGGCGCGGCTGCCGGACCTGGTGAACGGGCGCGGGCCGCTGGTGAACCGCGGCCGGTTCTTCTCCGGCGAATTCCTGGTCGAGGCCGACGACGTGCCGGTGCACGTGAAGGTGCACGAGGGCCGGATCGCCGCCGTCGAGAAGGGCCCGTTCCGGATGCGCGCCTGGCGGTTCGCGGTGCGGGCCGAGGCCCAGGCCTGGGGGCGGTTCTGGGACCCCGTGCCGGAGCCCGGCTATCACGACGTCATCGCCATGTGCCGGCTCGGCGTCGCCCGGCTGGAGGGCGACCTGCAGCCGCTGATGGCCAACCTGCGCTATGTGAAGGAGGTGCTCGAGGCACCCCGCGGCAAGGTGGGGGGCTGAGCCATGGCCGTCGAGTTCGAGCCGATCGTCGGGCGCTACGCCACCCTGACCCTGTCGGGCCGGCCGTGCCGGATCTACATCGAGCAAGCCGGCCAGGGCATTCCCCTGCTCTGCCTGCACACCGCCGGCTCCGACGGCCGGCAGTACCGCCACCTGATGACCGATCCGGCGGTGACCGACCACTTCCGGGTGATCGCCTTCGACCTGCCCTGGCACGGCAAGTCGAACCCGCCGGCCGGGTTCCACGACGAGGAGTACCGGCTGACCACCGCCACCTATACCGAGGCGATCCTGGCGGTCGCCGAGGCGCTGGAGCTCGACCGGCCGGCGCTGATCGGCTGCTCGATGGGCGGGCGCATCGTGCTGCACCTGGCGGCCTACCATCCGGACCGGTTCCGGGCGCTGATCGGGGTCGAGTGCGCCGACCACCAGACCTCCTGGTACGACACCACCTGGCTGAACCGGCCGGACGTGCACGGCGGCGAGATCTGCGCCGCCATGGTCTCCGGCCTGGTGGCGCCGCAGTCGCCGGACGAGTACCGCTGGGAGACGCTGTGGGGCTACATGCAGAGCGGCCCCGGGGTGTTCAAGGGCGACCTGTACTTCTACCGCGAGGACTCCGACTTCCGCGACCGCACCCCGCTGATCGACACCGGCCGGTGCCCGCTCTACCTTCTGACCGGCGAGTACGACTATTCCTGCACGCCGGAGGACACCGAGCGCACCGCCGCCGCCATCCCGGGCACGCAAGCGGTGATCATGAAGGAGCAGGGCCACTTTCCGATGAGCGAGAACCCGGCCAAGTTCCGCGAATACGTCCTGCCCGTGCTGGACAAGATCCGCAGCGCCGGCTGACCGACCAGAGGAGGATCCCCATGAACGATCTGAGCCCCGCCACTGTCCGCCTGTCGCGTCCGTCCGGCTGCTCCGACGCCGAATGGGATCTGCGGGTCAAGCTGGCCGCCGCCTACCGGATGGTCGACCACTTCGGCTGGTGCGAGCTGATCTACGGCCACCTGACCGCCAAGGTCCCGGGCCCCGACCTGCACTTCCTGATCAATCCCTACGGCCTGAACTACGACGAGGTGACGGCGTCGAACCTGGTGAAGATCGACGTCGAGGGGAACAAGATCGACGAGGACAACCCCTACCCGGTCAACCAGGCCGGCTTCGTGATCCACTCGGCCGTGCACATGGCACACAGCGAGAACCACAAGGTCGTCATGCACACCCACTCCCGCTCCGGCATGGCGCTGGCCGCGGTGAAGGAGGGCGTGCTGCCGATCTCCATGGGCTCGACCGCCTTCGTCGACCGCATCAGCTACCACGACTACGAGGGCGTGAGCCTGTACCTCGACGAGCGCGACCGGATCGTCGAGAACCTCGGCGACAACCACGCCATGGTGCTACGCAACCACGGCCTGCTGACCACCGGCCGCACGGTCGGCGAGGCGTTCCTGTGGCTGTACCGGCTGGAGCGGGCCGCCCAGGTGCAGATCGACGCCGGCTCGGCCGGAACCCTGAACATCATCGGCGGCAACGTCGCCAAGAAGTCCGGCGACGACGTCAACTCCTTCGCCGCCTGCGAGGACAGCTACGGCGAGCTCGAGTTCGCGGCGCTGATGCGCAAGATGGACAAGATCGACCCGAGTTTCCGCGAATGATGCTCGCCGCCGACGACAGGCCGTTCTGGCAACGGAAGACGCTGGCGGAACTCTCCCGCGACGAGTGGGAGAGCCTCTGTGACGGCTGCGGAAAGTGCTGCCTGGTCAAGCTCCAGGACCCGGACACCGACGAGATCGCCTACACCGACGTCTCCTGCAAGCTGCTGGACGGCTCGACGTGCCGCTGCACCGACTATCCGAACCGCAAGAAGCGGGTGCCGGACTGCGTGGTGCTGAGCCCCCAGGTGGTCGCCGACCTGTCCTGGATGCCGTCGACCTGCGCCTACCGGCTGATCAAGGAAGGCAAGGACCTCGCCTGGTGGCACCCGCTGGTGTCCGGCGACCCGGAGACCGTCCATGCGGCCGGCATGTCGGTGCGCGGCCGGGTGGTCTCGGAGACCCTGGTCGAGGACGCCGAGCTGCCCGACCACGTCGTCGACTGGTCGGGCTGACAGCTCGGTCCCTGCCTAGACGACCATGACCGGCGACATCGTGTCCGGCCGCAGCGCCGGCGTGGCCCCCGGTCCGTCCCGGGGATCGTCGAGCAGCTTGTAGATGGTCGCGCCCAGGATCATCCGCGTGCAGCCCTCTTCGTCCGCCAACGGCAGGTACAGGCGCTCGCCGCCACCCACCCGGCCGATGGTGTGACCGTAGATCCGCCCGCTTCCGTGCCCGATCGCCGGCATGGTGAGTACCGCCCGGTAGCGCTCCGCAACCACCGGATAGGCCGCGGGCGTGACGAGTTCCTCGACATCGACGCCGGCCACCGGGCTGTCGTAGGTGGAACGGACCGCCTCGCCCATCAGGCGAACCCGGAAGCGATCGGTGTCGGGGTCGTAATCGTGGATCCACAGATAGGTCAGGAGGCTGGGAATCTCGATCGGATCGATGTCCTTGAACGCGGGGATCGCTCGTCCGCGACGCTTGGTGCGCCAGTACTGCAACAGATCCGAGAGCCGCGGATCCTCGATCTCGGGCACATGCTCCACCAGGGTGTAGGAAGCAGCCGCCACCGCCGTCGCCAAGCTCGTCTCCGACCGATCGAGGGGCCCGGACCGGCCGCCGCCCGTCCACGGCCCTCTACCAACGCCTACCACCGTACTCGACAGCAACAAACGGCACCAGCGCGAGTTCCCGCGCCCGCAATACAACCATCGTGCACTTTCAATGCAGGCCGATCGTCCTCATATCGGCTCAAAGACACCAAGGAGCGCGGACAGTGAGCCGAGGCATGTGGATACTGGCGGGGCTGATCGCCGCTTTCGCGATTGCTCTGATCTTTCAGGAGACGACGGGCAACCTCGAGCGACCCTGGGCGGAGTGCAAGGAAAGCCTGGTCCAGCAGATGTTCAGCGGCGACTGCACGCCTCGCAAAGGCATGGCTCCGGCGAGCCAGCCGCAGGGCACAAGCGAGACGCCGTCCACCGACCCCGCCGAGCGGCCGGTCGGCGAGATCAAGCTCAACTGATCACTCGCCCGGCCCGGAGCGTGCGCGCTCGCGGGCCGCGAACCTCGGATAGATCGCGACCGCGACCTCGACGGTCTCGCCGCTCTCGTCGACCAGCGGCAGCATCAGGCGCTCGTACGTCGCGATCCACCAGTTCTCGACGAACCGGAACGCCCCGTAGGTGGCATCGCGGGTCTCGAGGACTTCGCGATAGGCCGGCTCGGCAAAGGTCCGGAACAGAAGCGGCATCTGGTCGAGGTAAAGGTCGGTGACGTCCTTGCCGTAGATCCGCGTCAACTCGACGCCGACCTCGCGGTAACGGAACCGCGGCGGCTGGCCAGAGACTTCGACGAACAGCATGTTCGCCATGAACTCGGACACGTCGACCGGGGCGAACCGCACCTTCCGGGGAAGGCCTGCGCCCTCGCGCCGAGCCTCCCAGATGTGCAGCAGGTCCCGAAGCTCGGGCCGGCGTATCGCGGACCGATCGACCGTCATCTCTGACACCGCACCTCTCGGACTTTCCGTTGCGCGGGTTGCCCACGACGCTCGACACGGGGTGTTGCGCCTCCCTAAGCTGCCGCCATCCGAGCGAAGGGACCACCCGTGACGATGCGACCGCCGATCGCCCAGCAGGTCACTTTCATCTACACCCGCGACCTCGCGAGTGCATCGGCGTTCCTGCGCGATAAGGTGGGGCTCCGGCTGGCGCTCAACCAGGGGGATCTCTGCCACATCTACGAGGTCGCAGGCGGCGCCTTCCTGGGCGTCTGCGTCAACCGCCCCCCGCCCGGGGAGCCCGGCGTGACCTACAGCTTCGTCACGCCCGACGTCGACGGGATGTACGCGGCCCTGAAGGCCCGCGGCGTCGAGTTCGAAGGCCCCCCGCAACTGTCGGAACGCTTCAAGGTCTATTCCTGCTTTTTCCGCGGCATCGAGAACTACCGCTTCGAGATCCAGGAGTTCCGCGATCCCGCCTGGCCGGCCGCCGATACCGCGCCCTGACGCTCCTACCGAAACCCGCAGCCCGAGGATCCCCATGCCCGACACCGATCTCGCCCTCTGGTCCGCCACCGAGCTGTTGCACGGCTTCGCCAGCCGGACCGTCTCGCCGGTCGAGGCGACCAGGGCCGCGCTCGCCCGGATCGACGCCCACAACGACCGGCTGAACGCGTTCTGCCTGGTCGACGCCGAGGGTGCCCTGGCCGCCGCCCGCGAATCGGAAGCCCGCTGGGCGAAGGGCGCACCCCAGGGCCTGGTCGACGGCGTGCCGACCTCGATCAAGGACCTGTCGCTGACCAGGGGCTGGCCGACCATGCGCGGCTCCAAGGCGGTCGACCCGAAGGGGCCGTGGGACGTCGACGCGCCGTTCGTGGCGCGGCTGCGCGAGCACGGCGCGGTGCTGCTCGGCAAGACCACGACCCCGGAGTTCGGCTGGAAGGGCGTGACCGACAACGCGCTGACCGGCATCACCCGCAACCCCTGGGACCCGAGCAAGACGCCGGGCGGCAGCTCCGGCGGCGCCGCGGTGGCGGCGGCGACCGGCATGGGCGCGCTGCACCAGGGCTCCGACGGCGGCGGCTCGATCCGCATGCCGGCCGGCTACACCGGCGTATACGGCATCAAGCCGACCTTCGGGCGGGTTCCGGCCTATCCGCTGTCGCCGTTCGGCACGGTCGCGCATGTCGGCCCGATGACCCGCACGGTCGCCGACTCCGCCCTTATGATGACCGTCATGCAGCAGCCGGACGCGCGCGACTGGTACGCCGCCCCGGCCGACACCAGCGACCTGCGCCGGGCCGCCGCGGCCTCGGTCAAGGGCTGGCGGATCGCCTTCTGCCCGACCCTCGGCAACAGCTGGGTCGATCCGGAGGTCGCCGCCCTGGTGAAGGCGGCGGCCGAGGCGTTCGTCGCGCTCGGCGCCAGCGTCGAGGAGATCGCCTCGCCGATTGCCGACAGCCACGAGACCTTCCGCAAGCACTGGTACACCGGCGCCGCCAACCTGTTCACCGGCTTCAGCGCCGAGCAGAAGGCGCTGATCGACCCGGGCCTGCAGCAGATCGCCGCCGAGGGTGCCGAGATCGGCCTGCTCGACTACTTCGCCGCGGTGAAGGAGCGCGAGGCCATGGGCACCGCGATGAACCTGTTCCACGAGGAATACGACGTGCTGCTGACCCCGACCCTGCCGCAGCCGGCGTTCGAGGCCGGGCACGAGGTGCCGCCGGGCTCGTCCCTGAAGCGCTGGACCGAGTGGACGCCGTATTCCTACCCGTTCAACCTGACCCAGCAGCCGGCGGCCTCGATCCCGTGCGGCCTGACCAAGGCCGGCCTGCCGGTCGGCCTGCACATCGTCGGCCCGAAGCACCGCGACGACATGGTCCTGACCGCCTCGGCGGCCTACGAGACGGTGCGGCCGGTGGCGCTACCGAAGCTCTGAGGGCCCAGGAGCCGGTTCGGGCCCGATACCCAGGGCGGCCCGGATCCGCGCCGTCAGCGTGCCGGCCTGGACCACGCCGTCGGGATCGATCGGCATCCCGGCGGCGGCCAGGGCCTCGGCGACCCAGGTGTTGCAGGTCCGCTCGAGCGAGAACTCGCCGAGCGCCGGATAGAACCGGCTGACCGGGTACAGCCCCGGCCCCAGCGCCTCGGCGCGCGGCCGGCCGACCCGGTCGACCTGGGCCGCGACGAAGGCGACCAGCCGCTCCAGCTGCGCGCCGTCCAGCGGGATCGCCAGCACCTCCGCTCCCGGCAGGTACTGTGCGGGATGCGCCGGCATCGCCACCAGGTGAAGGACGGCGGGCGTCGGCACCAGCGCGGCCGCGAGGATGGTCCCGATGCCCGGGTCCGGATCCCGGTAGAAGGCGGCGTCGCCCCAGCCGACCTCGATCCATCGGGCATCCGGAAAGTCGGCGGTCTCGGGAAACACCGCCGGGTCGAGATCCGCCGCCTCGAACGCCAGCCCGACGTGCCAGCCGATGTTGACGGCCAGGACGGTGCGGTCCTGCGCTGCGACCGGCAGTGCCGCGAGCACTCCGATCAGGAGCGCGAGGACCGAACGAAGTCGAAAGCGCACCTTTCCACCCTCATCCCGGCCGCAGCGACGCAGTCGCGGAGAGCCGGGACCCACACCGCCGCAGGCACGATGGATCCAATATAGGTCCCGGATCGCCGCTGCGCGCCGTCCGGGATGAGGGCTGAAAGAAGAGCGGCCCCGCCCCTCACCCGCCGCGGCGCAGCGCCCGGCCCGGACGATCGCCGGTCGGGCGGCCGTCGGTCCACACCACGCGGCCGTTGACCAACACCGCCTCGATACCCTCGGCCGGCTTCATCGGGTCCTCGAAGCTGTTGGCGTCGATGATGGTGCCGGCGTCGAACACGCAGAGATCGGCGAACTTGCCCTCGGCGACCACGCCGCGGTCCTTCAGTCCGAACTCGGAGGCCGACAGCGAGGTCATGCGCCGCACCCCCTCCTCGAGGCTGAACAGCCCGAGGTCGCGGGCGTAGTGCCCGAGGATGCGCGGGAACGTTCCCCACAGGCGCGGGTGCGGGAACTCGTCGTGCGGCAGGCCGTCGGAGCCGAACATGGCGTTCGGATACGACAGGATCCGTTGCACGTCGTCCTCGTCCATCGCGAAGTAGATGGCGCCGGCCGGCTGCAGGCGGTCGGCCGCCTCGTAGACGCTGCAGCCCCAGTCCTTGGCGATGTCGGCGAGGTCGCGGCCGGACATCTCCGGATGCGCCTTCGACCATGTGACCAGCACGCGGGTCGAGTACTGGATCGAGTCGTTCTTCAGCACCGTCGACGACGCGTGGTACGGGTACACGTCGAGGCCGATGTGCTGGCTCTTGATGTAGCGCTCGAACAGCGCCAGCGTCTCCTTCGAGCGGCCGAAGTTCTCCTTGCCGTGCACCTTGTGGTGCGAGACCACCACCGGCACCCCGGCCTCGCGGCCGATCAGGAAGGTCTCCTCCAGGCTCTTGAGGACGTCGTCGCCCTCGTTGCGCATGTGGGTGACGTAGCGGCCGCCGAACGCCTTCAGGCCCTTGGCCAGTTCGATCACCTCCTCGGTCGGCGCCTGGGCCGCCGGGGCGTAGAACAGGCCGGTCGACAGGCCGACCGCGCCGGCCGCCATCGAGGCCTCCAGCTTGCCCCGCATGGTCTTGATCTCGCCGGCGTCGGCCGGGCGCAGCAGCGACTCCATGGCGCCGACCCGCAGGGTCGAATGCCCGACCAGGAACGCCGCGTTGACCGAGGCCGGCTCGTTGTCGACGGCGCCGAGGAACTCGTCGAAGGTGGCGAACTTCCACCACTCCTCCTCGCCCAGCAGGTCGAGCGGCGGCGGCGGCCGGCGGTCCAGCACCAGCGGCGCCAGCGAGATGCCGCAGTTGCCGACCACCACGCTGGTCACGCCCTGGCTGACCTTCATATCCATGGTCGGCTTGGACAGCAGCGCCCGGTCGTCGTGGGTGTGAACGTCGATGAAGCCGGGGGCGACGATCTTGCCGGAGGCGTCGATCGTCTTGCCGGCGGACGTGCCGGCGAGGTCGCCGACTGCGGCGATCCGGTCGTCGACGATCGCGACGTCGGCGCGTTGCCGCTTCGCTCCGGTTCCATCGATAACGGTGCCGCCGGTCAGCAGCAGGTCGCAGCGCTCGAGCGCGGTCATGGGAAGCCTCCGAGGTGGGACCCCGATCGCAGC
>Ga0070728_10002351_pt1 | contig 23818 bp, 23 predicted proteins | sample tdDd471_FD_66723 | JGI IMG/M metagenome (GOLD analysis project Ga0070728, IMG submission 66723) | Marine sediment microbial communities from the Atlantic coast under amendment with organic carbon and nitrate - tdDd47.1 | ecosystem: Environmental > Aquatic > Marine > Coastal > Sediment | place...
TATAATCCTACTCATTATCAAAAATCGGACATATCTCCAGAGTGTTATATAATGGAATCGACGGTGTTTTTATATTCTGGCAAATCATTGATTGTTGTTATCCTTGACATCGTATCAGCAAAATTAGCCGAGAGGCATATAAATGACCGACCAAACTTATCCTGAATTACAAGAACCGATCATTCTCGCAGAGGGTATCTCCTTTATGGATTATCTGGTGCAATTTGAAGGACAACATACAGAATGGCATGTGGGAAAGGTCGTACAAAAAGTATCCAATAATGAACGCCATCAACTTGTTCTAGGGTTTTTATATCGCTTGGTAATGGACTTTCTTGAAATAAAAGGACTCGGCATGGCTTATATGGCTGGGTTTCCGATGTATATTAGCCCTGATGTCCCTGCCCGTGAACCTGATTTGATGGTGATACTCAATGATAAATTGGATAAGGTCACCGCAACATATCTGGACGAACCTGCGGATATTGCCGTTGAGATTGTTTCGCCCGGTAGTTATAACGATGATCGGGTTGTTAAACTATTTGAATATGAAAAAGTTGGTGTAAGAGAGTATTGGTTCATTGATCCCATTCGTAAAGATACCTCAATTTATGTCTTGAATGAAGATGGGCGATATGAACGTCACCCCGAAGATGATAAAAAACGATTACAATCCGCTATATTAGAGGGGTTTGTACTCCTACCAACGGTACTATGGCAGGAGCAATTACCTACACGACTCGAAATTAATCAATTGCTTGAAGCTATGCTGGACTAAAATAGCCAACGGTTACGATGAATTACTCACACGGAATGAATCAAGAATTAGTTGTAAGCGACCAATCGTTGCCTCATCAGGTTCGCTGGCATCGGATGTGAATAACTCAATCACAGTTAGCGTTTCCCCCGTCTGCATATAAAAGGTATCCAACTGTCCATTAGGTAAAGTACTATCATCTGATACCCGATAACTCTTACGAATTGTCCCATCTTCGGCTGTAGCTTCATCAATAAAAGTCAAAGAATCGTCATTACTATAAAAACGGCTTTCATAGCTTGCCACATCCATCGCATTATCTGCTACTGTCGCAACCGTCACAAACGCACTGCCATCGCTGGGTTGCCATTTGTGATAAGTCCGATTGATATTCGAGTTATTTTCAAACTGATTAAATACGGATGGTACAGACAAAGTATAATTCCCTTGTTCGACGGTTTGTGCGCTGGCAAATGGGGTGGGTATCGCTACCACACCATCCGTCTTATTTCCCAAGAGCTGTGGGGCAAGAATCACACCACCGCCAACAATGGCGAGCAATACAATAACTAACCCAAAGACCATCGGCATCGGTGAACGTTTTTTCGGCTCAGGCTCAAATTGTCCACTTTCCTTAAGTGCGGATTGTACCCGTCGATTGATTTCGTCTTCGATAGCGGGGGAAGAATCTTTGAGTGCGCTTTTGGATTGTTGCATCGTCGGCATATCGGGCATGGCTTGTACAGTTGCTTTGTAATCCATGTTTTCACCGACTGCCGTACTGGGTGACGATGTTGCCATTTCCTTTTTACGGTCAACTTTGGTGGGGGTGCTGAATTGAGTTTCCTCATTATTTTTTAACGCCTGTTCAAAGGCATCAGACATTTCTTTTGCTGATGAATAGCGTTCATCGGGGTCTTTTGCGGTAGATTTCGCAAGCACCTGTTCTACTGCATCAGATATTCCATCGCGGAATTCACGAGCTGGGGGCATTGGCTCATTCAAATGCTTGAGTAACAGTGCCATCGGTGTCTCGGCTTGATATGGTTCGCGCCCTGTAATCAATTCAAATAGCACCACGCCCAGTGAATAAATATCAGACCGACCATCAATGCCGATTCCGTTGGCTTGCTCAGGCGACATATAAGCCGGTGTGCCGATAATCGCGCTTCCTGTCAAATCACTACCCATTACACGCGCAATCCCAAAGTCGGATAGATATGCATTGCCACCTTCATCGAGCATGATATTACCGGGCTTGAGGTCACGATGGATGATGCCTTGCAAATGTGCATAATCTAAGGCTTGCGAAACTTGGCGCATGGGTCTGACTAATTCATCCAGATCAGGCACACCACGTCGAATCATCTGTGCCATACTCCCGCCACCGAGGAAGCGCATTGCAATATATGGCATCCCGTCGGCTTCGCCAAATTCATAAATGGGCAAAATATGCGGATGCTCTAACTGAGAAATGACTTCAACTTCACGTTTAAAGCGTTCTAAGAAGCTAGGATCATGTAAAAAATGAGGTGGCAGAACTTTAATCGCCACGCTCCGATTCATCGAGGTTTGTTTAGCGAGATAAACCGTCGCCATCCCACCTCGTCCCGCTTCTTCTAGGATGGTATATTGACCAAGTGTTTTACCAATGAGCTTATCATCTGGTAAATTTTGGTTTTCTTCACTCATGTTGGCGACCTGTTATTATCTATTTTCGATCATACATCAGTTATACGTCAGCACGGACAGTTCGGCAAGTTTTGAACGCAAAATGTATAAAGCAGTTACCATCATTAATCCTCATTGTCTACGATAACGAAACCTTTGCAAAGTGAATTCGTAGGTTGATCGGAAACTTGAAGAACATTACTGCATCTTAATCTTATTAGGGATATTGCGCTCGACCCATTCTTCAATCACAATATCTACTCCGAAGTCAGCCACAACATCGTCATATATGTCTTGCTGGAAAGTGTCCCAAACTGTTGTAAGTTCGAATGAACTGTGTTGTAACAATGGTCCTAACCACTGTCCAAATGAATCATGAAATAAAAGTACTTTCAAAGCTGGTGATATATCATCACATTGATAATGATTTATGTCTCTATTTTCGTGTTGAGCATAGACACTTGTAATACACGATGTGGGTTCTGATAAGGGGAACTCAGAACCAATTGGAATATCCAATCTTGCCATTCTCACTAACCCATCATGGTTTGGACTGGTTTGATTTTGATTAAGTGGCAGTTCTTTTAGATAAAATATATCTGGAAAATCTTCAGAAATCCGAGACATAATTTCTGAATAGCCGACAAAAGCTCCATAATAATTCCAATGAGTGTCTACCGGATAATAATAATCCTGATCCGGATTGGATTGTGATGCTTCCAATAGAGCCGGACGCAGATCAATAATGTGTATAGTTGGGTGATTGTGGAAGTATTTAATAATCTGATCTTGATAGGTGTTTGTGTTAATTGCACCATATTTTTCTGGGAAATATTGACCATAAATTGTTTGCTTATCGGGTGCAATAACAAGGTAATAGGCGATACCTTGTTCTGCTAGCTCTGCAATTCGAGCTTCTAGTGCAAGTTCAAATTGTTCGAGTTGTTGTTGCGTTAATGGTTTTGATATTCCTCTATAATTATCAATAGTATGATCAGCATTATAGAATAACCAACCATCACGACCAACCTGTACCATATCGGTGATTGCTTCGTTAAAGATTCTAAAGTTTAAATTACTACCGATTTCGAGTAATTCCTCACGTAAACCAAAGTGATCATCAACAAACGTTCCAATTGCTTTTGTATATGTGACAAGTGCTTTATGTTCCTGCCATTCTGGAAATTCTGCCAAAAAACGACGTTCTGCTTGTGACCGCTTCGCATAAGGGGTTGTAATCATTCCGATTGCAGGCGTACATAAAATGACCATAAATATAATGATCGTTGCCCATTCAACAATAGCTGTCATCCGCGACGGTTTCATATCAATGCCCCATCAACACTAAAATCGGAAATAAATAAACGGTGTGCTAACTGATGTTATGAGCATAAGAATTGCAATAGCCATCAGAAAAATAGTCATCATATTACTTAGAATCGGTATCCAAACCGCCTCTAGTTTCGCTGAATGCTGTGGAAATTGTACATCAATGAACTGGTGTAGTTTGTAAAAGATCGGTGTCGCTAATAAAATGCCTAAAATCATAAAGAACCACAATTTGTTCGTCATAATGATAGGCACTGTTATGATATGGTTGCCCGCTGACCATGTGAACATCTGCTGAAGATACGCCAAGCCATAATCTAAGGTGTCGGCACGGAAGATAACCCAACCGACCACTACAACAAATATCGTATATAAATGACGGAATGGTCGCCATAATCTATCGAGAATATGTTCAAAACCAAGCCGCTCTATGACAAGAAATGTGCCATGCCATAATCCCCAAAAAATAAAATTCCAACTTGCGCCATGCCATAACCCAGTAAAAAAGAAAACAATATACAGATTCAGGTAGGTGCGCACAACACCACTTCTGTTGCCGCCTAATGGGATATACAAATAATCTCTGAACCAAGTTGATAATGATATATGCCATCTGCGCCAAAATTCGCGTATTGATTGAGAGATATATGGATAATTGAAATTTTCTAAAAAGGTAAAGCCAAACACACGACCTAATCCGATAGCCATATCTGAATAACCCGAAAAATCAAAGCATATCTGAAGGGTATATGCAATAATGCCGAGCCATGCTACGGGTGTATTGAGGCTAAGTGCTGGTTCAGCAAAAACGGTGTCAGCAATGATCGACATTTGGTCGGCAATAACAACTTTTTTAGCAAGCCCAATCGTAAAGCGCCGTATACCACTAGCAAAATCTGCACGGTTTATCACACGAGTAATAATTTGTGATGCAATATCTGTATATCTTACAATTGGTCCTGCTATTAGTTGAGGAAAGAGAGCAATATATAATGCCAGATCAAGCACATTCTTTTGAACTTCTGTTTTACCACGATATACGTCAATCACATATGACAGTGCTTGAAAAGTGAAAAATGAAATACCAATTGGCAAATGCACAGGGTCAAGCTGAATGATCGGCGTATCTGTTGAGCCTAATAATGTATTGATATTAGTTGCAATAAAGTTGGCGTACTTGAAATATCCAAGTAAAAAGAGATTAACAAAGATGCTTATCCTAAGAGAGGTTAGCTTCCAATGTGGATACTTTGTAATGATGATGCCGAAGCTGTAATTTGCAACGACAGAGATGAGTAATATAAGAACATATTCTCCCTCTCCCCATGTGTAAAAGATTAGGCTTAATGCTAAAAGAATAATGTTGCGTACCGTCTTGAGAGGAGTAACAAGGGTATGAGAAATTATAGCAATGGGTAGAAAGTAAAATAAAAATAGTACAGAGCTAAAAACCACTATATGTTATCCTCATATCTAAAAATGATGTGATCCTTTCCTATTTTAATAGATAAATCTAATGTTCACTATGCTAGGTAACAATTGTGATCCGTCACGAGTATGTGGCTAGTTGTAGAAGAATTAAAAATCCCTATACTCTAGATAGATGAAGCGAAGGAGAGAGACATGTCAAAACTAATTCTCATACTCGGTATAATACTCAATGTGACAGCCGTTATATTCCTATTAACAGGTCTCGCCGATGCTGAGGGCAACCCAATTACAAGTCTAATTGAATCCGTAGCGTGTAATTCACCCGAAAAATTAGTTGTCGAATCTACTTATTATTCGATGCCAAATGGGGAATCGGGGACAAATATGACTTATTTCTGCGAGATTGAACCCGGTCAACGCCGGAGTGTGACGGATTCAGCAGTATTGGTTCTCGGCGGGGGTTTTGTCATTCAATTGGGGTTGGGTATATTATTTACAATAGTTGGTGCAACAGCTGTTGCCCGTAATAAGTCAAAGAAAATGTTAGCCAATATGGACGATTATTTTAGTCGGTATCCACAAGCACAGGGACCTACGGCAACCATGGGTGTAAGTGGACATAATTTGAGTGGGCAAGAAACAGTGATCGATTTGCGAGGGAATCAGGCAAATATCCCGCCACAGGCTCAACAAATACTCAATAGTGTTTTGGGTAGTGTTGCATCATCGGTAACACAAGCCCAAGGTGGTAATTCTCTATCGGCACGGCTCAAACAATTAGAAGAAGCCTACGAAAATGACCTCATCACCAAAGAAGAATACGATAAGGTACGTCAGGCAATTCTGGATAGCATGGATGACTAAGAAACGTCAAATCTCCACTTGATGATTTATGGACTTGCTGAAGCGGTTAGAAAAACTTCTTTAGCAAGTTTCCAAAATATCTTAGCGTTATCGTTTTACCTTCAATTCCGTGTTTATCGATTGTACTGGGATAAATATTTTAAATGATTTACCAACTTGAACCTTTATGAACTCTTGTGATATAATGTTCCTCAACTGTCTGGTTGATACATCTTATGCTAAAATGACGTTAACACATGAAGGTATATTATATGGAGAAACTCTATTTGGATTCATTAGACCTAGCGCGTCACATTGTTGATGTCATCGAAGACCGTAAAGCGGAAGATATTCTATTGTTAGATTTGCGCCCTGATAACATCATCGCTGATTTCTTTATCATCTGCTCAGGGAATAACGAGCGTCATCTTAGTGCGATTACGGATATTGTGCGACAAGACATTAAAGACAATTTTCAGAAAATCCCATATACCAACGAAGGTACTGCTCATAACGGTTGGGTTGTGATGGATTATGGTGATGTTGTGGTGCATTTATTCTCGCCCGAAAAACGAGAATTCTACGCATTAGAAGAATTGTGGGATGCCGCCTCAAAGGTGATGCTTCGGATTCAGTAAGCTTTGCTGTCAATTGTGTATGAACAATAGGAATGGAGATCAACTATGCAACAATTTTTTGCTGATCTATTTGACCGCTTAGAAGATATGCACAAGCATTATTTTAACTATCTGGATGGATTGACAACTGAGCAATTGGATTGGTCGCCGGGTGAAGATATGAATACCTTGTGTGTACTGGCTATTCATGTCACACAAGCAGAACGCTATTGGATTGGTGTTGGAGCAGGTGACCCGATTAAACGTGACCGCCCTGCTGAATTTACAGCATCTGGTTATACAGTTGACGATCTTAAAGCACGGTTTACGGATAATATCAACTATTATAAACAAGCCTTTGAATCATTATCAGTAAATGACTTTGGCGAATTTGTAAAAGTTGAGTTAAACCCTGCCAAACCGTGGGATTGTACACGGGGTTGGGCATTTTTACACGCGCTCGATCACACTGCCGAACACCTCGGACATGCTGGTATGACCCGCCAGCTATTGGATAAACATTTCCCAAGTTAATCGAATTATCATCAGGCATTTTCGGCGAAAGTCTTGAATGCCTCCATGGTCTTGAGTGTTTGCTTACGGAATGATCCTCGCATAAATAGCGATATAATCATCATGATGCCACTAAACTTAAATTCATTTTCTGCGACCCAACGAGTTTTGTCTGCGCCTTGTTCATAAAAGTGGTTCTCAATTGAATTGAATACACCTTTGGCTTCGTATGTACCGGAGAATTCACGGGGTAGGTTACGGTTGGTAATTGTCTCTATCATCTCTATTTCACGCCCGTTCATGTTAAAGAGCAATTTGGATTTTGCCCCAACTTGACCGGGTTCGCCACTGATATGCTCAAAACTTTGCAGACCGTCTTGCCACTGTTTCAGATTTTCAGTGTTATCAAAAAGTTCGATAACGCGATCTCTTGCTAAATTAATGGTGACTTCAACTGTATACCGCATAAGATTATCCCCCTATATCATTTTCCTTCTGTTGCGTGAAATAAGAACTTATGTTCTTAGGATATCATAAAAGTTGCCTGTATGTCAAAAATGGGAAATAGGAGGATAGTATACTCATCGGAAACTGATATAGAACACTTCACGAATCCTAACCATCATAACTTCTTCTGGAATCGACAACCAATCCTCATACGAAAAATCGCATTTTTATGGAGATAATCCAATGAAATAACGATAAGCTAGAATATTTGATGCCAACATTCATCAAAAAATAACGTTTGTGATGTAATGTATGTTTCAACAGGTTGTTTTGATGACATACATTATCCTGCATATTATCAGGATAATGCATGATGTTTATCAGCTTGCCATATTATTGTTGTTGATAAAATATATTACATATAGTTTGGGAGAAAGTTATGTTAAAGCGAGTTCTAGTTCCGTTAGATGGCTCGGCATTAGCCGAAACGGCTTTGCCTTACGTCAAGCAGATCATCAAAGAGACAGGTTTGATTATTCTAATGATGGCTATCGACCAAACGTCACGTGATGATCCCTCTTTTAATCGCTACATGTTACTATCAGATCAACAAGAAAACGCTTGGCGAATACATGCGGAAGATTATCTAGCACAAATAGCAACCCAGTTCGCTAGTTCGAAACTAAAGGTAGAAACAATAGTTGTGCAGGGCAGTCCTGCAGACGGAATTGTTGATATCGCAAAGAGCTCATCAATCGATGCGATTGTTATGTCCACACATGGACGAACCGGCTTGTCGCGTTTGCTACTAGGGAATGTGACGCAGAAAGTCCTTAATGCTGCACCATGTCCCGTGTTGGTTATACCCAATGGAAGTAACGATTGACGTATTAAAAAGATGTTGTTGGCGAACTTTAAAACAGAGTTAATTGTGTAATTTTATGGTTGTTTTTTTATGTTATTTGATTTGATACAAAGTATTTCTAAGAGAAGAAACAGGTTCGCTAACAGTATCATGAGGGTTATTGATCTGACATAATGGACATTACTTCTGCATCTTTTGATTTTGAGCAGATTTTTTGAAATGCGTCTGATTTCTGGTATCGTATTCGGAATAATCAATAATAGATAATCAGATACCCTATGATAATTTTGATTCAATTGCTTGCAATTCTTGCTGGACTTGGGCTAATTCTGTTTACGCTGCAATCTGCTATTCGTATGTTAGTTTTGCCACGCAATGACAATGTATGGCTGACGCGCGCTTTGTTTGGGTGGGTGTTACGTTTTATCCGCTTTGAGATGCGCTTCGGTGGTGACTTGACGTATGAACGCCGTGATCGTCATATGGCATTTTTTGCCCCTGTTGCGTTGTTGATATTGCCCGTTGTCTGGTTATTATTGATTACAATCGGATACACACCAATATATTGGGCACTGGGATATGGGGATATATATGACAGCTTTTTGTTTAGTGGGTCATCATTATTGACATTGGGGTTTTCACCCGTGATCGATTGGGGAACGATGCTGTTGTCCTTTTCGGAAGCGACGATTGGTTTGATTTTGATAGCAATGGTGATCGCCTACCTGCCGACGATGTATAGCGCATTTTCTGAGCGAGAAAAATATGTTGCTTTATTGGAAGTCCGCGCAGGTGCTCCACCAAGTGCTGTGACTTTATTAACACGCGCCTATCGTAATCGGGGTTTTGATACCTTGACAGAGATATGGAAAGATTGGGAAGTAAATTTTGTCCGATTAGAAGAAAGCCATACATCACTTGCCCCTCTGATTTTCTTCCGATCACCACATCCTCATCATTCATGGGTAACGGCTAGTGGCGCAATTCTAGATGCGGCGGCTTTACAAGATTCGGTTGTGGATATGGAGCGCGACTTTAATACCGTTGTCTGTATTCGCGCAGGTTATATTGCGTTACGAGGGATTGCCGATTTTTTTGATTATCCGCATAATCCTAACCCCAAACATGATGATCCGATTAGCATTAGCCGTGAAGAATTTGACGACGCTTATGATGAACTCAAAGAAGCGGGTATTCCTGTGGTGGCAGACCGTGATCAAGCATGGCGTGAATTTTCGGGTTGGCGAGTCAATTATGATGATGTGTTATTGATGCTTGCCCGTATGACAATGGCACCCTATGCGCCATGGTCGTCAGATCGCTCCAATGCACAGATGCGTGATTGGTTTAAAGGTAATAAGCAACGAGATTAAGTATTATTTGGGATGTGCGTCGGCTGGAATGTCTTTGATGAATGGATTATTTTGGTCACGACCTGATAAGAAGGGATCGGTAACACCCCAATCGAGGTTCGTTTGTGGGTCATTCCATGCGATGCCAAATTCGTCTTTGCCACCATCATAATAATTATTGACGATGTAAATGAGCGTACAATCCGTCAGGGCGGCAAACCCATGTGCCACACCCACTGGAATAAACAGCCCAATATTATTTGCCTCCATGCCCATATCAATCGTTGCAGATTGCATATAAGTTGGTGATGAGGGACGCAAATCAACTAAGCCTGTACGAATTGTGCCATTGAGCGCATACCAATAATCAATCTGGTTAAAATGATAATGAAGACCCCGTAGCACACCTGCTTGGCTATCACTACGATTGCTTTGCATTTTCTCCCAACTGACTTGCGGAAACCACTCTTTGCGGAAGGTCTCCATAAATCGACCCCGTTCATCACCATAAGCAGTGAGTGAAACAGTATATACGTCTTGGATTGGCTCAAATGCTTCGGCAGGTGAGTGAGTCATAGCTTATCCTCTATTTGCGGTATGGGTAACATGTGAGGCTTATTCTAATCATAATTTGGAATAAGGCAACGTGTGTTTTGTATCTTGGAATGTACTAATTCGCTAGTCTACACCCCATGGTTGGATAAAGGTCTCAGGCTCAACGCCAAGTGCATCTGCAATGCGATTAATATAGTTGAAGTACGAGATTACCTGCGTCGCATCATGAATGGCACGATCATCCAAGCCTAGTTCACGTAAGGTGATAATGTCGGCTTCGGTCATGTGTGAGGGGTGGAGGGTTAGTTTTTCGGCATAGGCGCATAAGGCGTGATCAATGTCCGTTAAGGTAGCGGTGCGCCAATCGCGGGCAATAGCGTGGACAAACTCATCGGCTTCTTCTTCGCTTGCAAATCCTTCAACCTCAGCACGGAGGTCATGTGCGTGGGACTGCGTTCAGTAGACGCAATGATTATTTTTGCTGACAACCACTGCGAGCATTTCACGTTGTTGACGGGATAAGGGGGATTCGGCAAACATGGTTGCGCCGTACATCTCCATTGATTCCTTCATGATGCGTCCATTTTGCGACATAATCTGCACAATATTCCAAACTCGTCCCGCACGCTTAACGGCTTTTTCCAGTTCTTTTTTGACCAAACCTTTGGCGTTATCGAGCGTGAATTGTTCAATATATGGCATGAGACATATCCCAGAATTTACAAATGGATGACCCTATATAACAAAAAAACCTATCAATGGATAGGTTTTGATTGTGCCGCGACCCAGACTTGAACTGGGGACATTTGCATTTTCAGTGCAACGCTCTACCAACTGAGCTATCACGGCATCCGACTCCAATGGAGCGTATGAAATTGTAATTGTCATCTGCGTGAATGTCAAGGTTACGATTCAAATGGCTTAATCATCCTTCAATAACCATTCCATTGCGTCATCAAGTTTATCTGTCTGAAAAAAGTTCATCTTGTCACTATTACGTTGGACAATCATCTTGATAAACATATGGAGTAGGTTCGCCATAAACCCTTCCCCAAAGATATAAACATTGCGAAACATCGGGCGATTGGGATACTTGGCTAGAATCTTTTTGGCACGGGTAGCGAGATATTGTAAAGATGGCATTTGCTTGGCACTAATGACCACCATTAGCCGAATCTTGTCATCTCCATTTTCAGTAGCTGTGCTGATAATCTTTTCTAATAATTCCAAATATGTGTCCGCCGCAGCCGCCGAATGATGTGTCAGTTCAACGTGATGAACCCCATTATCCAATTGTTCATAACTGCAATATTCAGGTTGTTGAATCATAATTTGTCCCAATTACACATAAGTTGTAATAGAGTGTAATATGTCATATCACACTCATTACCAGATATAAAAAGTATAGTTGAGATTCGTTTATATATTCCCTTAAGAACTCATGAGCCTTTTGGCAAAGGTTCAAATCCACTGCCCTCATTGGGTATACATAAGACTTGACCGGGGTAAATCACACGTGGATTGGTTAATCCATTGAACTCTGCAATACCGACAACACTGGTATCATAGCGTTCTGCGATCATATGTAAGGTTTCGCCACTACGGACAGTATGTTGGGTATCGCAGTCGCTCGAACTTGTTGCTGGGGTTGATGGAGTAGAGTTTGCATCGTCACTGACGAGTTCTTCATCAAATTTTGGTGGGGGAACAAGGAATTGTGCTTGCCAATCATTCTCGAAGGCGATGGCATTCAAGGCACTCTGGATTAACTCACCCCGTTGGTATTCTCGTTCGCTGATGCCGCGCTTATTTGTGACGTTAATTGCGCCTTCTTCATCAATAAAAATATCAATCGTTTCGTTAGCCAACAGAACGGCGGCAACTTCACCATTACTATCACGACGGATGATATTACCGCGATGAATCGTGCAGACACTATCGGTAATCGTCAGCAATGTGCCGGGGCTCATCTCTGTTTCAACACCATTGAGATAGAGCGTGGTTGTGATATTGCCGGGGGTTTGGATGGTTAAGGTTGGGTCTGCATCATAACAAGGGGAATCACCAATGCCGGGACGGAAAAAGAAGGATTGGAACGCCGATTGATCTGTACTATCGACACCTGATTCATTTGTTAATTGAGCATCACCGACCAGTAATAACAGCACGGCTTGTCCCGGAACAGTATTAGGGACATTTGCCAGCACATTCAACAAGGTTACACCAAACTCACCGGTTTCTAGGTCTAATGGATGAGGGTGAATGGCGGTAAAGTTGGTTAGCACTTCTTTATCGCCGGGTTGGGTGAAGAAGCCGTCAGGACGTGGTGAAACAATCGTTTCGCTATCAACCATTGATGAGCCATAACAAGCTGTGTTGCGATCTAATCCCTCGCACAAGCCATCAACAGACCCAAGTGCTTCTCTTACAATGACTTCACAATCTTCAACTTGGGCGGTGACGACTGCAACAACTGATATAAGAATGCCAATAATAAAAAGTAATTTACGGATCATACGAAATTCTCCTTTATTGAATAATCTCAGTTTAGGATGATTTGTATAGGAGGGCAAGCAGAAGCGAAATATTGTAAGGTTATTCAAATTGAGGTTGTAAATGTAAAGGTAATCGACAATATCGCCCAAACAAAAGGTGAATCGGCTATAATTTAAGAGAGTATACGGTCAATTTTGGATGGTGAAAAAACGTAATCCATCGGATTTTCAGTTTCACTTACCAAAACTGAGATTTAGATACAAAGGAAAGATCATGAAACGCATCATCGGGTTGTTCGGATTAATAATGTTATTCATCTGCGTTGGGATCATGCCAGCAAGTGCACAAACACCAGAGTGGGAAGCATGGATGTATAACTCGGCGAATGGGCATATGGCATTGATTGGCAGTGATAATGCCATCTATGATGACTTCACGCTCCCCGGTTTACAAGGTAATGATTATTCGTGGCGTGCGATGGTCTCGCCTGATGGAACGACGATTATTTATTCGCTGACGAATACCTTTAATCAGATCACGACGATTCAGGCGTTTAATACACTCACGCGCTCACTGATTGCGACTTATGTTATTCCGTCTCAACAGGGACAATTGGTATACGATAGTATTGCCTTAAATCCAACGACACAAGCCTTTAGCCCTGATGGTCGCTCAGTTGCGATTGGCTACACTATTGATGGCGCGTGGTCGTTATTGGTGATAGACCTCTTTAGTCAACCGGGGAATATTTTACGACAAATCAATTCGACAGACCCAAATATGAGTAGCATTCTACCGATTGCGCTCGATGTCCCGACAGTCGTGCGTTATGATGGCGTGACGATTGATTTTATTTTGGTACAAGCGGCGGCAGGTGGTGCATACGCCTACCCTCATTATACCTATAATATGTCATTAAATACGATTATGCAGAATTATTATTTCTCGGCGGCAGGTGGCGACTTCAATGCGCGTGATGGTCGCCATGTATTTGCGATTTCAGATTATCGTTTACCCAATAACAACCAGACCTATCAAGGTTACGGTCAACAGGTGAACGCCCTACATATATGGTTGCCAAATACGACCCAAACCTATCCGATTTTTAATGCGCCAAATTATAGTATTGGTCGCCCAACATTTATCCAAAATGGCGAAAAAATCCTCATCAGTGCATATGACTGGATACAATCCGTTAATAATTGGTGGACGATTGACCAATCTAATCCAAACCCAACTAATATAACGACTCTCGGTGATATTTATCCTTCAGGGATAGAGGGGGTTGGCAATGGTTTTGTGATGAGCGTGGAAACCAATGAAGTCGTGAATATCTTCCCACAATTACAGAATTTACCGAACCGAACTGCCTTGTTATATTTTGATACCCGTGTCTCTGCGGATGGAACAGCAGTCAAACAAATGTGGTTAGGCGAGGAAAATCAGCAATACAAAGTCATTTGGGCGCGTGATAATCAATTGGGAAGTCGGGCAATTGTCGGACAATGGACATCAATTGGTGATCCGATGGATGCCTCTAATTTTGATTCGCTATTCCAACAACAATCAGCACAGCAAGTTCCAGCCACCACACTCCAAATCGGCGGACAAGCGCGTATCTTTACAACTGCTGGAGACCGCGCCAATATGCGAAGTGGTCCGGGGACAAATTTTTCGGTGGTTGAGCAAGTGGCAAACGAGGCGATTGTAACCGTATTAGAAGGTCCACAGAATGCGAGCGGATTTACTTGGTGGCGAGTCCAGACGGCAACCAATAGCGGTTGGATTGTTGAATCGGCGGATGGTCTGCGTGTTTTACAACCTTATGGAACAGTTGTTGTCCCACCAACCGTTGCGCCACCGGCATCGCCCCCGTCTGCATCTGGTTTGTTTGTGGGTGGATTTGCGACAGTGACAACCGAGGGAAACAATCTTAATGCCCGCCAACAACCCTCAACCAATGCCTCTATTGTGACGATTTTAAAAGCAGGTCAAACCTATTCGATTCTAGGCGGTCCGATGGTTGTTGATGGCTTTACATGGTGGCAGATTAGCACGCCTGAGGGTAGAGCGTGGGTAGCAGAGGGTACACTGACAGAACGATGGATTATCCCCTAACGTTAATTTCGGAGAACATGGCTTTTATGTTCTCCTCTTATCTGCACATCAGATTAAAGTGATGCTTTATGTCAATTCATACGCCCTCTGGCTTTGATGATCCATCGCATACACTTATGAAAAATATCGGGCTCTAAGAACATCATCGGACACCCTACATCAATCACATTGATATTTGCCTCGTGACAGCGTTCAACCGCCGCTTCTGACACACTAGAAGGCATGAGGGTATTGTTGTGCATCCAAATTTGTTTGATGCCAAGTTTTGCCGCTTCCGATACGATTTCTTCTGATACATCAGGACTATTCATAATAAATACCGCATCTACACCATTGGGTATCGCACTGATATTGGAATAGCAGGAATCACCGTGTAATGTATCGGCGGTGGGATGTACGGGGAATACGTCATAGCCATGATCACGTAGTTTTAAGTAGACTGCGCCTGCACCACTGTCTTTTGTGCGTGATAATCCACAGACTGCGATCCGTTTTTGATTAAGAAAGTCTTGCACTTTATCTTGATATGACATTGTTTGAACTGCCATGTTGACCTCACATATTAAAATTTTATGGTCTTCATTATTTAGTGTAAGTTGGTGGTAGGTTCGGGGTAAGTGTTAAGTATCATAAGGTGCGTGGATGCTTGTCATATTGTGCAGATGATGAAAGATGGCACAAATAATATGAGGTTTGTCACTTGTTGTAAGTCTTTGAATCTGATCACAATAATTCAAGTGATTAATGTGTGCTGTTCTCCTCCAAGCGACTCTGCACCATACCCCAAAATTGAACAGTTCCGTTGATACTACGAATACCTTTGAATAATTATATAGGGGAGATTAACGATGAATGTACTTGTACTGTATCAGAGTCGGAATGGTCATACCCATGATGTCGCCGAAGCAATTGCTGACGTAGCTGAAGATCAGTACCATAGTGTTAAAATTAAATCCGTTATTGAAGTTCATCAGACGGATGTGGATCGTGCTGATGTGGTATTTGTTGGGACGTGGGTTCATGGCTTAATTGTGTTTGGGGTCAGACCTGCGGAAGCCGAGTTATGGGTACCGAGATTACCCTCGCTAGAAGGGAAACCTGTTGGCATCTACTGCACGTATGCGTTCTCTCCACGTCATAGTTTAGATACTCTCGCTGAAATGCTTGTCGAAAAGGGTGCTATTGTTGTTGGACAACAGGCTTTCCATCGTAATCGAACCCGTGACGGGGCGGATCAGTTTGTTAATCGTGTCTTACAATTCGGAAAACGAGAACTTGCTTGACGTATAGTTGACCCTATCCCTTCTCTTTTGGGAAGGGATGGTATTTTATTCTGTATATGTCCCATTTGATAGCGGCCACATTGTTCGTACATCAAGATCGAGTTGACTTCGGTAGCCCTCTTGAAAGCGAAAATAAGCGGCGGCGGCAATCATAGCACCATTATCTGTACATAAATTAAGGGGTGGGTAACGCACAGGGAGTTCGGTTTCTTTTCGCATCTTCTGGCGGAGCATCTGATTTGCACTGACACCACCTGCCATAAAAATTTCAGTTGCGCCATATTCCTGAGCTGCCCGCGCCGCTTTCTCGACAAGTATATCGGTAACTGCATCTTGGAATGATGCCGCTACATCATTAACAGATATATCTGTGCGGAGTCGTGCGCGTTTTTCTGAGCCACGTTTACGTTGTGAGCGGTCTTTGCCTGAGGGTTGAACCGTTGCTTCGCGCATGACGGCGGTTTTTAAGCCACTAAAGCTAAAATCGAACGTTTCATCACGCTTGGCGCGTGGAAATACATAAGCGGTTGCATTACCGAGCCGTGCAGTCCGTTCAATGTGTGGCCCACCGGGGAAAGGTAATTGGAGCATCCGTCCGACCTTATCAAAGGCTTCACCCGCGGCATCATCAATTGTGCCACCCAACCGTTGATATTCACCATGCCCTGACATCAAGAGTAATTCGGTATGTCCACCCGATACAATCAATACGAGTACAGGAAATGTCACTTCGCGGAAGGGTTGTGTTAGCCACAACGAATAGATATGTCCTTCTAGATGATTGATGCCTAGTAGGGGTTTATTGGTTGACATCGCTAGCCCTTTGGCATAGTTGATGCCGACCAGCAATGACCCAACTAAACCGGGACCTTGTGTGACTGCAATTGCATCCAATTGGCTATAGGCGATGCCAGCATCTGACATGGCTTGATTGACGACTGTGCTGATCGCTTCGACATGGGCACGTGATGCAACTTCGGGGAAGACACCCCCAAATTCAGCATGTAAATCAATTTGTGAGGCAACAACATTCGAGGCAATTGTTTTACCATCAACGACAACGGATGCCGCCGTTTCATCACACGAGCTTTCAATTCCGAGTATGTAGGTCATAAAGTTGAGGTTTCTCTATCCAGTTCAATCATGCCGATATTGTACCAGATTTCGGCATGATTGAAGGGCAGAGTTTATAGTTAAATAGTGTTGATGAGGGGCTAGACTGGCATATTTTCCAGACGGGTCAGCCAATAATCAACATCAAAATTATCATCACCAGTTAGATAACGCCATTGTTTAATACGATTAACCACTTCCAAGCGTCCTGATGCAGCTTCAAACCATGGTTCACCGCGTGCGAGTATATCTTGTATACTATTTTCGTCACGTCGTCCGGCAAAGATTTCCTTTGGCTTGCTATAAGATTCATCTAGATCATCCGTATTCCAGAGGCGATATTGAGGTACTTGTGGGTTCAAGCGTACCTTAAACATATAGCGACGACGATCTGTTTTGTTTTGTCGTCCACAATGCCAGATACCATGATGCAATACAAGGATTGTCCCTGCTTTGCAAACCATCGCAATTTGACCAAGCATATTCTGATAACCAGCAATATCCATCTCGTTCACACGGCGGTATTGGCTACCAGGCAACAACAATGTCCCACCCATTTCAAGCGGAATATCATGTGGGAAATACATGATTTGAATATCGAAATTTGTCCGTAAATCAATAATTGAATCGGCGTGTAGACCTTGTGCTGAACCTTGATTGGGTTCGCGGACATGAATCGCATCATGATCGAATAGCGGATCTGCACCAACAAGGCTTTGAATAATCCCTTGAATTTCGGGCATGTCAAGTATTTGACGAATGGATGTTCCTTCATAACATTGCGAAAGAGGTGTGCCTGCGGGTGCGCCGACAATCGCATTATTATCAATATCACGCATGGCGGCTTCATTGAGCTCATCAGGGACGAGTCCATCAAAGCGGATAAATCCTCTGGCAACAAATTCTGCCATCTGTTGTGAATTCAGTAAATATTTTTTGTCGAGTGTCTGTGTCATGCGTCGACCTCCTCTAATTTTTCAAAAACAAAGGGATATTTCATAAATGATGTTGTATATTCTTCACCGGGATAGGGTGGGATTAAAGTCGGAATCTGAATAACGCGCCAACCATCCAATAACGCATCTAAGCCGTTATTATATGGTGGAACGCTACTGTCACCTGTTGTATATGAATCTTTGCCTGTCCCATCATACATTGACCAACCCTTAACCGGACTATCAAGAGCTGATGTACCTAGATAGAGCACCATTACTTTTTGCCGAACTGTAGCGGACATATTACCTCTTTGAGCTATTATAAATACACTCTAGAGAATAACTTAGCCTTGAAAAAAAAACAACAACGTAAGCCTGTATTTTATAAAATCGTCTTTCAAGGGAAAATTCCACATTAAAATGATGAGTCAGAATGATGAGCTTTTGTATGAGACAGAGAGAATATTGCGATATGAAAGGTGGTATCAAACCACCCTGCTTGAGAATCGGATTTGTGCAGAAAATGATTTGTTATTCGTCTAAGTCAACATCAATCGTGATTTTTGTATCGGGTAACTGAGAACGCTCACGAAAGAATGTTGTCAGTGTTTCGCCGATGACTTTGGCTTTTGCTGCCATCACACCGCTTTTAACTGCCCAACCAATAACAGGGATAACACCGACTGCCTCTGTGATGATTCCACCTGCAATTGCACTTGCTACAGCGCCACCTAGTATGGAGTGTAAATTTTCCATGTCAAAGGCACTGACTTCATAGGCGCTGGCGACTTGATGAATCATTGCCGTATCGGCGGCTGTAAGAAAGAATGAGCTACCCGGAAGCCAACCTGTTAGGGCGGCACCTGTTGTCCAATTATCAACTAATTGACGTGCTTCACGATCTGCATCTTGTAGGGTCTTTGTCATGAGAATCATTCTCCTATTAAATAGCGTACTTTCATTATACTCTACGTAATTTTTCGCGCATGGTTTCAATAGTCTTTACTAAGGCGAGTGCCTCAACATCTTTTTTTGATTTAAGACAACCGCCCTGTTTAGTTGCGACAACACTTATTGAACTTATCGGAATGCACAATATCCTTTTGTAGAATTATCTCAAAACGGGAAAATAAGTGGTAACACAATCACCGTTATTATCATCATGAGGAGGATTAATGGGATACCAATTTTCATGTAATCACTAAACTTATAATGCCCTGCTCCCATCACAAGGGTATTAGCAGGGGAAGCCACAGGTGAAGCAAATGCCATTGATGCGGCAATTGCAATTGCCATTAGAAAGGCATAGGGTTGAACACCCAATTCTATGGCTGTTGCCAATCCAATGGGTGCGATAATGACAGTGGTTGCCGTATTAGACAATACCTGCGTGAAGGTTGCTGTGATTAGGAATAAACTGCCTAGCACAACTAAAGGTCCAGCACCGCCGAGTGTATTTGTGAGTGTTCTTGCAATATTGTCAATCAGTCCGACAGATTCTAACGCCGTTGCCATCGGGAGCATACCAGCAATCAACACAATACTTTTCCAATCAATGACCTCGTAGGCTTCATCCATTGTCAGACAACCTGTTAAAACCATCAATAGTGCTGCAAAGATACTCGCTGTTGATACAGCGGTGATATTGAGCACAATCAGTATAAGCATCCCAAGCATAACAAATAGGGCAATCGGTGCTTTGCTGTGTCGGACTGTGCCTAATATCCCTTCAATTTCAGGCTGACCTAAAACTACAAAATTCGGACGCTGAGATTTTTTAAGGTCTAGAATATCCGTCCATAAGCCTTGTACCAATAAAATATCACCTGCTTTAAGAACAGCGCTAGAAGGTTTGATGCCATCATCCATGTCTTGCCGTCTGATAGAAATAACGTGTAATTGGAAACGATTGCCGAATCGAATTTCACTTAATGTTTTTCCAATAAAGGCTGAGCGTGGACGAACTAAGATTTCTGCGATACCACTCTCTTGACTAATAAGTTCGCTCTCTTTCTTCAAGTCTCTTGGGAGTAAAGATAAATTCCAATGAGCCATTGCTTTAAGAACGGCATCTTCATTACCTTCAACTAATAAAAGATCATTTGCCTGGATTATAGTTTCATTTTCCGGATGGATAACATCAATTTTCTCACTTTGGAGCACAACCGATTGTGTGCCAAATTTGATAGATGCTTGTGGCGCAGGTTGACGCTGAATTTCCATAATTGTCAAATGGAAGTCATGGCGCAAGTTCGACTTGGCTACAGTAAGCCCGACTAATGCAGATTGATTCTCCACCCGTAAATAATAGACATGCTCATCTAAGTGATAAATATCAATGAGTTCTTCGGGCTTTGTAACAGGTAAATCAGCTTGAATGGATTGATAGTTTGGCAAGAGTTTACGCCCAATAGTCAACATGAAGATGATACCTGTCACCAAGAGAATGAGACCCATCGGTGTAAAACTGAAAAAAGTGAAAGTTTCTAAACCTTCGTTGCGCAATAAATCGCTAACAATGATATTAGGTGCTGTCCCGATTAAAGTCATTGCGCCACCGAGTAATGACCCAAATGAAAGTGGAATCAACAATCGAGAGGTGCTTATTTTGGCATGGCTAGCAAGGACAATAATAGCAGGCAAAAGAACAGCAACAGTCCCTGTATCACTCATAAAGCCTGAGAGAAAGGCAACTGACAACATAATAACAATGATCAGGCGTGTCTCATCTTCGCCTGCAATTTTTAGGATACGCTGACCAATAAGACCTGCTAAACCTGTTTGCATGACACTACCACCCACGATAAACAGAGCCGCAATGGTTAGCACTGCCGAGTTAGAAAACCCTGCAAGTGCTTCAGACGGTGATAAGACACCAGTAAGCATTAATGCCACAACAACACTAAGTGCCACTACATCGACACGCAGCCACTCTGTAACAAATAACACAATGGCAACGAGTAAGATGACTAAGGTATAGGTTATTTCTAAATTCATTGTTGGTGATTATCTTTCTTGCTAGTGACGCATGATATGTTCGATAGTTTTTAGATCATATACACAATATCATAGGAGAGACATAAAGAACCTATCATTTGTCACTATTAGACATGATATGCTTCGTTTTATGGCTTGATTCTGATCGTCCACTTAATCTAATAGCAACTCGCCATCACGCTTTTTATTCTAAGAGGCATAGATTTTACTTCTACTCAATAATTCCTATTGTTTCTTTGCGCTACTTTCAAAATTCATTTCTACCAATTTTGAACCATTTCTCATCGGCGCGCGTAATATGAGGTGAAGCGAAAGGAAATCGTTTGACCGAGCCACTAGAGCAGACATTGCTCATCGAAGCACAACAAGGCGATAATAACGCCTATGAAGACTTACAATTGATGCTCCAACCTGCCATCCATCGCTTTGTGCAACGGATGTTAAACGATCCTATGCTGACGGAAGATATTGTACAAGAGGTGTTTATCAAGTTCTATCAACATCTGGGTAACATTGATCCACCCGAAAAATTACGCCCCTATCTCTATCGGATTGCGCGTAATCGCTGTTATGATGAGTTACGGCGCATGGGACGGCATGAATCGGTGTCCTTAGATGATGAACCTGTCGAAGTGTATGTGTCATTTACACAAGCACATACGCAACCAAAACCTGATGATGTCACGCATTGGCTGTTGCTGGGGGTGGAAGTCCGTGAAGCGATTGACCAATTGCCAGAAAGCCAACGCCGTGCCCTGATATTATCGTCGGAAGAGGAGATGTCGTATGCCGAAATTGCTGAAATTGAGGGTGTGAGTATCGGCACAGTCAAATCACGAGTCTATTATGCCAAAAAGAACCTCCGCCAATTTCTAAGTCCCGATACGCTGGATGTTATTTTGTCCGAATTTAACCCAACAGTAAAGAAACCGCCACTTGCGGATAATAAAGGAGAACAATCAAATGAAGAACCAAAAGCTATTCTGCCAAGTGCTACATGAGAAAGACGATAGTTTTGATGGGATGCCACGCCCCCCACAGCCACCTCAACCACCGATGAGCCCTAAACCGCCGACTACTGATTTTGTGGAATTGACACGGCTTGTTTCGGCATTAAAAGCATTGCTTGCCACTGTCGAACATGCGATGGCGCGCGGTAGCAAAGGTACAGCGGATGCGGTTGTCCAGAATTATGAACGTCTGCACGAATGGGCATTGAAGCTCTTCCCTGAAGATTATTTCATTACGGATGTTGTGTCGCTCAATCTGGAGGCGGATGATTCTGATGATACTCGTTTAGCAAAAACACATATGGGAGTCAGCCAATTGTTTAATTATCTGGCAGACATCGCCCGTGACGAAAAACGTAAGCAGAGTGTCAAGTATGTCTGGGAGAATGATACCCGTAGCTTAAGTGAGGATATCCTCAATATGACACGTGGCGCAATCAAACGGGCTGTGTCTAACTTTGATGTGAGCATCGATTTTGATGAAGAATTCGATAAAGACAAGAAGTTATCACGGGTACGGATGCCGGGGGCTGACCTGAGCAATCGTGATATGTCGGAGCGTGATATGAGCCGTGCTAATGTCAGTGGTGGCAATTTGTCTGATAGCAATTTTACTAACACAAACTTAGAACGTGCTAATCTCAGTGGATGTAATATAACCAATGCGATGTTCAATGATGCGAATTTAGAGCGCGTAAATCTGTCGGGCGCATCGGGGGATAATGTTCAGTTTATCAATGCCAATATGGAAGAAGCCAATCTGTCGGGATGTCATATGCCACGTGCGCTTTTCCGTGATGCAAACCTTGAAGATGTCAATTTATCAGGGGTGACGATGGATGAAGCAGAGTTTCAAAATGCCAATATGGAAGATGCCAATTTGACTGGTGCAACATTGACTGGTGGGATGTTTCAAGGGGCGAACCTCGAAGATGCCAAGTTCAAGGGAGCGAATCTAGCGAATAGCGATTTTACCGATGCCAATATGGAAGAATGTAACTTCGTCAGCGCGAATTTAGAAAATGTGATTTTCTGCGATGCGAACCTTGAGGATGTCAATCTTCATCACGCCACGATTACTGGCGCAAACTTCGCAGGGGCAAATATCGAAGACATGATACTACCGAATGGTAAAAAATGTCATGCCCTCGAAGAATTGCTACAATTTGGCGCGATCATTGACGAGAACAAACCTAAAAAAGGTAAAATTGATATTGAAATCGATATTGAGGATACCGATAACGATGATATACCCGACTCGATGGCTGGCGCAAACTTATCGGGTGAAGACCTCAGTGGACGTAACTTTGGTGGGGTGAATTGTTCTGGTGCAAATTTCGCACAAGCGAATTTGACAGGCGTAAATTTCGAAAATACGGATCTCTCGACAGCGATTCTGGTGGGTGCGACACTCCATCATGCCAAACTGGTAAACGCCAATCTCGCCTATGCCAATCTGGTACAAGCAGATTTGACTGAAGCAGAT
>Ga0070728_10002352_pt1 | contig 23813 bp, 21 predicted proteins | sample tdDd471_FD_66723 | JGI IMG/M metagenome (GOLD analysis project Ga0070728, IMG submission 66723) | Marine sediment microbial communities from the Atlantic coast under amendment with organic carbon and nitrate - tdDd47.1 | ecosystem: Environmental > Aquatic > Marine > Coastal > Sediment | place...
CACACTTAAAATAAATCGCAAATTAATACGACTCAAATCAACCAATCCACCACTACTCATGACAAATGCTTTATTGACCTTGTCTAAATTATAAGCGCAAGCTTTGAGTGCCAAATATCCACCACCCGAAATACCCGATACATAAACCTTATCGAATGCCAATGCCGTAAAAATATCAGATGCCCATTCTCCATAAGAGCTATCCGCAGTACTCGGACGGCATGGCGCACTTTTACCTGATTGTCCAATCGTATCAGGGAAATATAGACAAAAATATTGGGCGAGGCGCGATATATCCACTTCAAAATAAGTTCCCGCCGCGTTCCCATTCCACCCATGAAAAAATATAAATGGTGGATTAGAAATATCACCAACTTGCAAGATATGCGTTTGTCCAAAGCGCGTCTCAACATACAGTGATTGCGGTGAAATTTGCCACTGCTTTAGCGTGTTATCGTATCGTTGTATCGCATTTTGATAGTCGGATTCACTTCGATAGAGCTCCCTTAACGAATCCATTTCCGCTCCTTTCTTGCTTTGTCCTTGTAACACATGAGTCGCGTTAAGACACTTTTTAATATACTCTATAATGAAAATCTAATGACATACTAGCAGAGACAAACTTATGACTTCTGATACCACAATTCTGATCGCTGATGATGAATTATCCGTCCGTGAAATCATACGACGTTATCTCGAAAAAGAGGGTTATACAGTTATTGAAGCTGAAAATGGACCTAAAGCGTTACAGATGCTGTATGAACAAAAGCCTGATTTGCTCATTCTTGATATTATGTTGCCGGGGTTAGATGGTTATACAATCGCACGCTCGTTACGCAATCCTGAATCAAAAGATGATTCGGACTTTAATCGTAATATACCCATTATCATGTTAACCGCCCGTAAAGAAGAAGATGATCGCCTCAAAGGATTTGAGTTAGGCGCAGATGATTATGTCGGGAAACCTTTCAGTCCGCGTGAAGTGGTGATGCGTGTCAAAGCGGTTCTCAGGCGTGGACAACAAGCCTCTGACACGGTACCTTCCAATGAACAAATCATTGCTATCGGTGATTTATCCATCAATCCGAATAGCCGTACCGTCCATCTAAACGAAAAAAATATCTTACTCACTGCCAAAGAATTTGACCTACTCCTATTTCTAGCTGAAAATCCGCAACAAGTGTTCACGCGTAATCAACTCCTTAATCAAGTATGGGGATATGAATTCTACGGCGACGATAGCACCATTACCGTTCATATTCATCGACTCCGCGAAAAAATCGAACCCGACCCCAATCATCCAACTTATATTCATACAGTTTGGGGTGTAGGATATCGTTTCGAGGCGAATCCATCATGACAACTAAAGCTCAAACCTCCAAATTGATGACCCGCTTTCCACTAATTTGGCTCTTGGTTGGGATGACAATTGCGCTCATTGCCGCACTCGCGCTCCTAACTGTTGTTATCAATCCACCAACAGAAGACCTTGTGCAATTATTTATATTTATGGGTGGTTCGGGGATTGCGACTATTTTGCTATCGTATCTATTTTTCCGTACAGGGCTTTATACACAATTCCCAAGTTTACGCTGGTCATTGGTATCAATTGTCGTCATTACCGTATTACTGACACTACTCAATATTTGGGTGACGGCACAATTGATGTTCTTGAGCGAACATGACCTTGCCCTCACCGTTTCGTTATTAGTCTTTGCAGGATTAACAGCGATCATCTTTGGAATTTATATTGCAGGCACAATCACAGCCCGTATCATGCATCTATCCGATGCGGCACAACTTATTGCAGGGGGCAAACTCAATACACGTTTGACGGTGAGTGGCAACGATGAACTTGCAGAATTTGCCCATACATTTAATTGGATGGCAGAAAATCTTGAAATGGCAGATGACGAAAAACAACGTGTCGAAAAAGCACGGCGTAACCTCATCGCATGGGTATCCCATGATTTACGAACGCCATTAACCTCCATGCAAGCGATGCTGGAAGCAATACAAGATGAAATCGTGACCGATCCGACTATAGTACATGAATATGTTGGACGCTCCTTATCCGAAGTTACCAATCTTAGTCATCTCATTGATGATCTCTTTGAATTATCTAAGCTGGATACAGGTCATATGGACGCAAAATTTATCTCAGCATCCATTACCGATTTGATTTCAGATGTTGTTAGTAATCTGATGGCAAAAGCAGAACGGAAACAAATAAAATTACATGGGGAAATAGAGTCGAATATCCCGCCGATCATCATGGCAACCGATAAAATCCAACGTGTCCTCTATAATCTGATTGATAATGCGGTGCAATATACGCCCATCAACGGAGAAATCACGATTAAAGCATGTACTAAAGGGGATTTCGTGCATGTCGATATACACAACACAGGCAAACCTATCGCGGCACATCACCTACCAATGATATTTAATCACTTTTATCGTATCGAAGAATCACGTACCCAAAGCATGGACGGACAACGGAGCACAGGTTTAGGTCTGGCGATAGCAAAAGCCATTGTCGAAATGCACCAAGGAACAATCGGCGTTACAAGCACACCCAATCAAGGCACAACCTTCAGTTTTACGTTGCCACTCACGGAATCCGTCAAGTCAAGTCGTTTATAAGTCTGCTAAAAATGTTTGCACCGCATCCATATACGCCTCGAACTGCTCACGATGGATACTATGTCCAGCATCGGCAATCGGCGCAATTTGAATTTTCGGTACAAGGGGTTTTAATTGTTGTAGTGCTTCATCAGTGACTATCGCCCCCTGTTCAGGGTCAGCTGTAATGAGTAATGTAGGGCAAGTGATGTTAGGTAATAGGCTCGGCCAATCAAATACATTTCGCTCATCATGTTTGAAAAGTTGGGTGACATTTACATGAACGCTCAATTTAGAATCCGCCCAGTGTTCCAATTCTTGATCCGACCATCTTGGCGAGTCTTGACGCTGACTGTCTATCAATTGTTCACGGGTCTTATCTTTCATGCTAAGAATCGATTTGCGGCGGTCTGCTTGCCGTTCTGCAATATCTTCTGGTGTCGCTGACGAGGGCATCCAAAGAGGTGGAGGGTCTTCAAGCAGAATCGCGCCGGGTATTTCAGGATAGAGCCCCGCCAAAATAAGTGCCGTCATTGCACCCATCGAATGCCCCAGAATAATCGGCTTTTCTAGTCCTAGTCCCTCAATAATGCCAACTAAATCTTCTGCGAGTGTCAACCAATCATAGCCAGATTCAGGCACATCAGATTGACCGTGACCGCGGACATCGGGCATAATTACATCGTAGTTTTGCTCTACTGCTTCCGCGACAGCCGACCAGCATAAACCAAGATCACTAAATCCATGAGCCAGTATCATTGGCGGATTTGCTCCACCGGTGCGTGTATAGTGTAGTTTAATTCCGTTTACTATAAGATTACCTGAATCCCACATCCATTTTCCCCAATCATGTTTACTTATGAACAATACAAGTATAAGCAATTTACTGCCAATGCAAAAATACTCCACGCAAATCTGTGTAGTAACGATCAATCATCTATAAAAATGGAGGGGGTTAATTAGAAGAGCCTTAGGTATATCTATCTGGCATGGGTTCTTCAACAACTTCAAATATTTTGAAACCGCGCTTTTGATAATTCATCAAGGCATGAGGACCATCTAAGTTACAGGTATGCAACCAAACACGGCTAGCATCCATCTCCCATGCTTTAGCGATACCATAACTTAACAAGTGTTTACCTAAGCCACGACCCATATAATCGCTACGTAGACCAAAATACATGATTTCTACCGAGTTATCATCATGCTTATATAACTCAACATAACCAGCTGGTGAACCACTTACATAGAGAACATGAACTTGGGTTTTATCAGAGGACAGGATTTTTCTCAACTCAGCGTTGGTCATCAACAAACGATCACGCCATGCCCATTCTTCGCCTACAGACTGATACAAAAATTTGTAGAACCCAAGATCAGGCATTTCCATTTTGACAATTTCAATATCCGATGCCTGTATAAATGAGGCTGAAAACTCATTCGGGCTAGTCATTTGAAGATGTGTTGTGATGAGCATTTCGGACTTTTTTGTAGCAAGTACCATTTGAGAGATTTCCTAACATTGTTTTACATCACACCTATTTAAGCATAACTGCTTTTCATAGTGTAGGCATGGTATAATCTTACAAAATTCGTGAATATAAACTATGTAAAATCACCAAAATTCAAATATATTGAGCCATTTTCACCCAAATACAGGACATATATCCTATTATTTATGAGAATAAGATTAAAAAGCTACAATATTTACACTACTTACCCTATCACAATAGTATCAAAATTAGATCAGCACTTTTCAATCCACTTACAGATAAAGCAGGAAAATTATGAAAATTGTATTTTTCGGTGATAGCTTAACATGGGGTCAATATGGTGGGAACTTTGTAGATGTAGTGGCTCAATTGCTTCCTGATCATACCATAATAAATGAAGGTATCGGTGGTGATACGGTTGTTAATCTCTATCAACGGTACGAAACTGTCATTGATACACATCAACCGGATGCCCTCTTTGTGATGGTCGGTGGTAATGATGCCGCATCCTATTCCATGCCAGCTACTCAAATTTACTATCGCTCCAGCAAAAAAGTAGCGGGGGGAATCGTCTCACCTGATTTATTTGAACGCACCTATCGCAATTTATTGACCGAACTCCAACTCAATCATATCATCACCTTTATGGGTCTCACACCAACTGAATATAATCCAACACTCAAAGCAACTAAGCGTCAATATAATCAAATCGCACAGAATGTTGCCTCATCTTTAAATATCGCTGTACTTGATTTAGAAACACCATTTACAACCGACTCCATCCCAGACCGCGAACCCGTCAATCTAAAATTTATACAAGATATAGGTTATCGCGTCTCTTCGGGTTGGGATGACTTTGAAGCAGAGCGCGCCAAATATGGCTACACGCACACCTTCGATGGGATGCACCTCATGCCTTCTGCCGCACAAAAAATGGGAACACTCATTGCCGAATTTCTAACAAAAAATCTCTAATTGACGGCAAATCAAAACCAAAGTCAGTGTATACTTGAACCATATTTGTCCATAATTTTCTGGCGAAAGAGGGGAATATGTTACTAGATACCAGAGGCATTGCACGTGCGACACGCTGTTTATGGTCATTGCAAGAAGCGATGACAGAAATCGAAGGTTTACTCGTCACTCAAGCTGATGGCATCACGATTACGTCAACGATACGCGGTGTCGATAGTATCCAACGTTTATCCGCCGTCACCAACACCTTATTCATGCTCAGTGAAGATGTCAGCGAACAATGGGGGCGGGGCCATGCTTTAGAAGTGCGTATGAAAATCAAACATCCCAACGCCCGTAGACCCGAATATTTTGTCAGCATCAAACCTCTATCGGAATCTGCCGTACTCACTGCTGTATTTGTCGTTAATGACAATCAATCCAAAGTAGATATGAATGTTGATTTAGCCACCGATTATCTGAGTGCATTATTTGAAGGCGATAATCCGACCCCGATTAATTGGTATTAACACACACTTGCCGAAAACCACCCCCGTCATTAAGATAACGACCTTTGATCTCTAATTGAGGTAAGGTTATGTCGCTGTTTCAGCGTATCGGACAAGCAATTCAATTACGCCTCTACCATTTCATTCCCACCAACCTATTGATGTCACAAATCCGTGACCGAAATAGCCGATTCAACCTATCGATCATGGCTTCGTTACGAGAACGCCTTGCCCATCAAGATGGTACATTAACAGGTGTCGATTGGTCATCTGCCTCACTCGATAAGGTTCTGCTATCTGCCTCTAAATTGTCTAAGGTATCATTCGCAAATGCACAGCTTACAGACGCCTACTTTGCGTACTCAGACCTCACCCATGCCAATTTTGAAGGCGCAAATCTTGCCGATGCACATTGCCGTGAAGCCGACTTTTCACACGCAAATTTGACAGCATCCAATTTACAACGGGTTAATTTTTCGCGTGCAGACCTCACCAATAGCCTACTTGTATCCGCGAATTTAACAGATGCCAATTTCTGGCGCGTCAATTTATGTGGCGCAAATCTAACGGATGCGAACTTGAGCAACACCAATCTGACTGATGTGACAATTGATGAATCAACCATTTTCCCCGACGGCACAAGTGGAAAAACCACAATTGATTGGTCAGTTTTCACAGATAGAAATTAATCTAATCACCATTAGATTTTAGCCAAAATCAAGTGTACAATATCGAAGATAATCTTTTGAAATAGACCAATTACGGGAGGTAATTTATCTTGCATGTTGTAACCTTTACACGCAGTACACCCGATACTGCCGCAAAAGTTTGGGTTGATGCAGATGGCAATGTCACATGGGGTGATGTCGCTACTGTTGTTAATCCGTGGGATGAATACGCATTAGAAGAAACCATTATCCAAGCAAAAGACGCTGGCGGAAATTCGACAGTGATTGCCATCGGTGCAGAACTGCACAATGATGCCCTCAAGCAAAGTATTGCAATGGGTATTCCGAATGCGATTCGTGTTAATGAAGACGGTGCAGACCTTACCGATAGCCTCGTATGGTCAACATTAGCAACAGGTGCAATCAATAAACTCGGTGATGTTGATTTGGTGATCTTCGGCAAAGAAAGTATTGATGTTGGCACAGATCAACATAGTTATCAAGTTGCTCGAAAATTAGGGTGGACGATGTTGAGCTATGTCTCGAAAATCATCGAAGTCGATTATGATGCCAAAACCATCAAAGTCGAAAAGATGCTCGAACAAGGCAAACAAGTCTTAACCGCACAACTGCCTGCCGTAGTAACTGTGATGAAGGGTATCAATGAACCTCGTTATCCCAACTTCCTCGGCATCCGCAAAGCATCCAAAGCAGTCATCCCAGAATGGACAGCATCCGATTTAGGTGTTGAAGTCCCTACAAGTACAACATCTGTTGTCGCCTACAAAAATCTACCAGAGCGCGACATCACAACTGAAATCATTGATGGCGATAGTGTAGAAGCAAAAGCGGCTACCCTTGTAGATCGTCTTTTTGAGGAGAAGGTACTATGAGCGTATTTGTTTGGATTGAAACATTTGAAGGAAAAGCCAATTCTGCAAGTTGGGAAGCTGTCGGCGTAGCGAATACATTGGCAAGCACAATGGGTACTGATGTTACAGCACTCGTCTTTGGCGAAAATGCCAGTGCAGTCGGCGCAGAAGCCGGTCAATATGGCGCGTCAAAGGCAATTGTCAGTGAAGATGCAACCTTATCGGCATTCGTCCTTGAACCTTATGCCGCCTTGCTAACCCAAATCGTGCAAGATAATAGCCCATCTGTAGTTGTTGCAGTCGGCACAAATCGCGGACGTGAGTTACTCGCAAGTTCCGCCGCCGATACCAATTCAGGGTTGCTCACTGAAGCAATAGAACTCAGTATTGATGGCGATACCGTCAAAGCAGTACGACCAGCTTATGCAGGCAAAGTCCTGATGGAAGTATCCACTAGCACAGCCACTAAATTCATCACGATTCGTGGACGTGCATTCCCTTCACCAGCCCCCAATACGTCGGCTTCTGCTGATGTCACAACGACAGATGCCGTCCTGAGTGCTAATGCCATCAAAACCCAAGTTGACAGTTTTGAATCCGAAGTGGGTACGATCAGTCTCACCGATGCTGCAATTATTGTCAGCGGTGGACGTGGTATGGCAAATAACCCAGTCGATGCACCAGTCGATCAATCAGGCGATGAAGCCACGATTTGGAAAGCCAAACATGGCTATGAAAACACGATCCAACCGCTTGCTGATGTACTTGGTGCGGCAGTTGGTGCGAGTCGTGCGGCAGTCGATGCAGGATATATCCCATATAAGCATCAAGTAGGACAAACAGGCAAAGTTGTAAATCCTGATTTATATATTGCTTGTGGTATCAGTGGCGCAATCCAGCACCAAGCGGGAATGCGCGGCAGTAAAATCATTGTTGCTATCAATAAAGATGCCGAAGCTCCTATTTTCAAACTTGCACGTTATGGCATTGTTGGCGATTTATACGAAATCGTCCCTGCTCTAACTGAAGCCTTGAAGAAGAAACTCAGCTAATTCTGATTAAGAGCCTGTTGTATCTATCATGCGGGCTCTTAATTTATCTCCTACTTTTACTCCAAAATCTTATCTTAAATTAACTAAAAATTGTTAATAAGTCTGATAATATCATGATACACAGTAACAATTAACCAAAAATTTCATCAAGTTATAGTGAAATTCACCATAAAAATGATGGGAAATATTGTTTATAGTAAACATAATTCTTGAAACTCAGTGATGGGATAGGTCATTATTCGATGTTGCTAATAATTCTCACTGCTGTACCTTTCTTGCTTGCGTTATTATTGGCAACCCCAATAGCACAGCAAAACCTAAACAAATCAGCACAAACCTACTTGACTGCAATTGTCATGGGGGTGTTGTTTTCTATATTCGTAAGTTTTGTGCCACAGTTACATGACGATCATGTTATCCTGCAAACATTTGATTGGATTCCGACATTAGGCATCACAATCTCATTCTATTTGGATGGGTTATCGTTGATGTTTGCATTGATTGTCACGGGTATTGGTGCATTAATCTTTTTCTATGCCGGTTTCTATTTTGATGAAGCCGAAGAACATAATCGCTTTATCATCTGGTTACTAAGTTTTGCAGGTGCGATGTTGGGTGTCGTGCTATCAGGCAATCTCCTGATGATGTTTGTTGCATGGGAATTGACCAGTATCACATCATTTATGCTAATTGGATTTAAAGGTGATAAATATGAAGATGCTCGTGCTGGTGCATTCAAAGCATTATTTGTCACCGGTGGTGGCGCATTAGCTCTTATCGTCGGAATTGTATTGATGGGAGTGGCAGCAGGTCAAATTTTGTATCCTGATGCTGCCAATTTCCATCTTATAACCAATATAGATGAACTCCTCAAAATCAAAACACTCTATCAGCATGAATGGTTTCCAGCATTTACAATTTTAATTGCCATTGGTGCATTTACTAAAAGCGCTCAATTCCCATTTCACTTCTGGTTACCGGGAGCAATGAGTGCACCAACCCCAGCCAGCGCGTATTTGCATAGTGCAACCATGGTCAAAGCAGGAATATTCCTATTAGCCCGCTTATCGCCTGTGATGTACCAGAATGAATTATGGTCACAATTATTGCTGACAATCGGGTTATCGACGATGTTTGTTGGGGCATTCTGGGCAATAAAACAGCGTGATCTCAAAGGACTTTTGGCATATTCGACAATTAGTAAACTAGGCGCAATTGTCGCTATGATTGGCTTACCGGGGCAAAACGGACTCAAAGCTGCATTTGTTGGGATTATGGCACACGCCCTCTATAAATCAGCATTATTCCTTGTTGCTGGAACAATCGACCACGCGACAGGCACACGCATCATTGACAAATTAGGTGGACTCCGCAAGCAAATGCCTGCGATGTTCATCGTGACAGTTATATCTGCCCTATCAATGGCAGGTGTCCCCTTCTTCTTTGGATTTCTCGCCAAAGAAACCTTACTCGATGCTATGTATCATTACAGTGAATCTGCAATGCTGGTGGTGATGGCAGTTGTTATCGTTAGTTCGATATTGACGGCAATGGCTGGGTATATGTTGATTGTTGATGTCTTCTGGAAAGAACCGACACACGATATTCACTTCCACAAACCACCTAACCTGATTCGTGTTGCGCCTTTGGTATTATCAATGGGATCGCTTCTACTTGGTGTATTGCTCGAACCAGTAATTATACCCATCCTCGAATTAGCCGTCCCGAAAGAATTTGAGCTACATTTATTTGCTGGTATCAATGATATATTCATCATGAGCATCGGTGTTCTACTGACAGGGCTTGTTCTATTTTGGTTTCGCGTACAGATTATCAAACTCATGCAATTTCCTTTTGTATCAGGTGATCGAATTTATCGTGAAATCATTGATTACATCGAATGGGCCGGTGATAGCGTCCTACGTACCCAATCAGGATATGTAAGATATTATCTCGTTATTATCCTCGGCACGGTCTCTGGTCTATTAATTTTATCAGGTACGTTGCAAACCGTGACAACCGGTGCCACAATTTTTCCAGAATCCTTATCAGTAACCAGTATCGAACTAGCAGAAATATTCCTCTTATTCTTGACTGTTATGGCGGCAATCTTAACCGTTGTCGTCAAAGAACATATCAAAGCGGCAATTGCCTTCGGTGTAATTGGATATGCCATCGGTACAATCTTCTTAATCGACCATGCACCTGATGTTGCACTGGTACAATTGTTGGTCGAAACCATGGCAACCGTACTGATTATCATCATGCTGGGGCGTATTAATCCTAAAACAAGACGGGAAGCGATGAAACGCTTATGGCTTGGGAGACACCAATATAATTTTGGTCTTTTACGTGATTTAGGCATTTCGATCGTGATTGGATTAGCCGTTTTTGTCTTTGCATTAACTGCATTACAAAATCAATCTGAACGCAACTCTATTGCCCAGTGGCATCTGGAAAATACTGCTGAACTTGGCACAGAAGATGTTGTCGGGGCGATTGTCGCGGATTTTCGAGGCACAGACACTTTATTAGAAATCGCTGTCTTCGCAACTGCTAGCCTTGGAGTTCTGACTTTGTTAGCTCGAGGTCGTCGGGACGAAAGTCCTCTGATACCCAAGCCCAGTAATGTCAAATATTTCGCAGAATTTGAACCTGAAATGGTTGATGAAATCCAAGATGCAACACACCTATCTACCCCTTTCACACAATCCGTATCATACATTGTATTACCAATCGCCATATTGATCGGCATTGCACAAATCTTATACGGAGGGAGCGGTTCTGGTGATGGATTTACAGCAGGTGTAACCATTGCGCTCGCTGTTGCGTTATGGTACGTGGTATTTGGTTATACAGAAGCCAAAAAACAACTACGCTGGTTTCGACCAGAGCGCTTCATACGATTGGGTCTTGTTCTCGCTATGCTCAATGCCCTCTTACCTATTCTATTTGATAAAGGCTTTATGGGTCATGTTGAAATTGATAAAGTACTTGGATTATATGACATCATCAAACCCTTTGGTTTACATTTAACAACAGCCTTAATATTTGAAATTTCAATTGCAATAACCGTCATGGGTGGTTTTGGTATGATTACAGAAGCCATCGCTCATCCAACAGAAGTCCAAACATTAGGCGAGAAAGGTACAAGTTCATGATTAACTTCATGTTTGCACTCACAATCGGGATACTATTTGGCATTGGGGTATTCCAGTTATTACGTCGCGATCTGATTAAAGCTGCGATGGGGTTCTCTATCTTATTCTCCGCCGTAAATCTATTTTATCTGGCTGTTGGGGCATTTAGCGGCGATTTTGCACCCTATGTCAGCAACGTAGAAGCTGGTCGTCAAACCAGTGACCCACTGGTTCAGGCATTGATTCTAACAGCTATAGTGGTCAGTTTTGGGAGCTACTCACTTGTCTTGGGCTTCATCAATATTATCTCCCTCCGTTATAACACCGTTGATTCCAATGAAATCAACAATCTAAAGCACTAGGAAGATATGATCCATAACCATGAACAATAACGTATTCATTCTCGGAACACTCATCACACCGTTTATTGGGGCAATCATTGCTCTATTATTTGCCAAGCACAATCGAGTTCAGCGTTACATCGGGTTTCTATCTAGCCTTGTAACATGCATATCAAGCGCAGTGGTTTTAACACAAGTTCATACCATCGGTGTACAAACCTATCGCTTAGGCAACTGGACACCACCATATGGGATTGTCTTAGTTGCAGACACATTAGGAGCATTATTCGCCTTTATGGTCACTGCCATTATGATTGGTGGAATGCTCTATACCGTACATGGCAAAGATAAGTGCATGACATATCCCGCATTTGTACCGTTATTTTTGCTAATGGAAGTTGGGTTAGTGGGAGCAATGCTCACAGGTGATTTGTTCACGCTCTTTATTTTTATGGAGCTAATGGTACTCGCCTCGGTATCACTAACCGCCCTATCTGATGATCCCTTTGGGCTTGAAGCCGCCTTAAAATATATTTTCATCAGTTCGATGGGAACGCTATTTCTCCTAATGGGGATAGCTGCAATGTATGCTGCGCTTGGTACATTGAATATGGCACATATAGCAGAAATCTTAGCGACAGGTGACCGTCCTTTCCTCGCTCCTGCATCGGCCTTAATGCTCTTATGCGCATTCCTGCTAAAAAGTGCGGTGTTTCCGTTTCACTTTTGGCAGCCCGATTTTCATACCACTGCACCAACACCAGTGAGTGCAATGTTATCATCCATTGTTGTTAAAGTTGGTGTTTATGGCATCATTCGATTGGTTACCCTATTATTTATTGAAGAAGCTCACCTCTTACACCGATGGTTAGTTTTGCTTGGTATCATTGGTATCTTCTTTGGTAGTCTTGGTGCGTTACGAACATACAATGCAAAACGGATGCTAGCATATTCGACATTTGCACAAATTGGCTTTATCCTAGTTGGTATCGGTTGGGGTAATCCGCTTGCATTAGTCGGCGCGATTGTCTATGCCTTTAATCACGCCTTTATCAAATCTTCGCTTTTAATGTTGATGGGAGTTGTCGCCAGCTATACCAAAATTAAGACCGCAAACTTTGCCGACATCAATGGTATCGGCAAGAAGTTACCTGCAATGACAGGTTGGTTGGTACTTTTAGGCGGCTTATCATTGGCGGGTATTCCTCCTATGAATGGATTTATCAGTAAATTGATGCTGATTCAGGGTGGTGTAGACAGACAAGATTGGTTCAACTTAATTCTGATGGTAGGTGCTGGAATCCTAACAGTTATGTATATGATACGCGCGTGGCAGACAATCTTCCAACAACAACCATTAGAGACAACCACATCAACCAAAACTGAAGGGGATAGCCTTATTGCCCCATTCTTACTAATTACTGTATGTCTTTTATTGGGAACTATTCTTGCTGAACCCCTTATCCTCATCGTAAGGGAAACAGTTAGACAACTCGGTGATCCAAGCATTTATATTTCCGCAGTCAACTTGTTTGGAGGCGCGTAACTATGCTACTCAAACGACTCATTTTAGCAATCCCATTAGCCATCGGTTGGACAATTTATACTGCCCAACTTAGCATTGGTAATATTATTCTTGGCTATGTATTCAGCTTTATAGTACTCTTGGCGATAGGTGTGCGTGGGGATACGTTCAATCTCACCAATATACCCCGTCAAATTTTCTATTTCACAGCGTATATATTATTTTTAAGTTATGAGGTGCTGATCTCTGGCTTACAAGTTGCCCGCATCACTCTCATGCCAAGTCTACCCATTGACCCCGGTGTGACTCGCATCAACACCCAAGATAAAACAGAAAATCCCGTAATTTCAGCGATTAGCGCCCATGGTATTACCATCACCCCCGGCGAATTGGTTGTAGACTTTGAAGAAACATCAGAGGATGGGATTCTGATGGTGATCCATAGCTTGAATATTACAAATTCAGAATCCAGTTTAGATAGCGCACAGTCCACACGCTTACAACGTATTAAAGGGATGTTAGGTTATGATTGAATCTCAGTTTTCTCAAACCACTTTGCAAATTATCTTGCTTGCCATGATTGCATTATTGATTCCAGCCTCCTATCGAGTAGTCGTCGGCGCAAAATTATCTGATAGGCTACTGGCTGTTGATCTCATCACGACTCTTCTCATTGGTATTATCGTCTTATTCGCGTTGATTGAGGGCTCAGAAACCTTCATTGATATGGCAATTGCGCTGGCAGCATTTTCGTTTATTGGCACAATCAGTATCGCCCGTTATATCTCTGAAGGCAGGGTATTTTAAATGCTTCTGGAAATATTAGGTATCGGGTGGCTTACTTTTGGATTGTTCTTTTGCGCGATCGGGGTTCTAGGTGTATTACGAATGCCAGATGTTTATACCCGCTTACATGCATCTGGTAAAGTAGCGACTTTGGGATTATTTGGATTATTGATGGGTGCAGTCTTTTTGATGCCATCCATATTTTTAAAAGTCCTCGCATTAGGCTTGTTTATATTATTGACCAGCCCAGTTGCAACTCATGCTATTGCCGCATCGGAATATCGACGTAAAGAATTAGTAGATGAAATAGCAGAAATGCAACACCTTGACCATGAAATCAAATCAGTGGATGTTTCAGCCTTCTTATATAGCTCCAATATTAAGGATATTATTGAGGCACAACAACGTACCCATCATAACGGAGAAAACAAAAAGGACGACTTATAATCAAGCCGTCCCTTTTCACTATACATAAGTAGTACAGATTATTTTATAGCGAATGTGATCTGCAAATTCGCATTAACGCTCAATTGACCGGGAGCAACTGCCATAGATTCCATCCGATCATAAGCAACACCACCACCCATTGGTGGGAAATTGCCATTCATACCAATGTCAACAACCGTCACAACCTCACCCAATTCAACACCCATCAATTCAGCTAGATGTTCTGCTTTAGAGCGAGCATTTGTCACTGCCAATTCCCGCGCTGTACTTTCTAGTGATGCCGTATCAGAGAATGAGAAGTTTAAGCCGAAGATTTGATTTGCACCATTATCGACAGCTGTCGAGATCACAAGGCTTATCAGATCAATATCACGAACAATCACTCGCAACGATTGGCTGACATGGAAAACACGTTCTCCTGTTGGCATACCTGTTTGTGGATTGTATTTGTCTTCAAACCAAACATTGATAGATGCTGTCTGAATATCTTCTGATGGAATATCGAGTGCACTAATTGAGGCAAGTACCGTTGTCATAACCTCGTTGGCAGAACTAAATGCTTTACCAAAATCTTCATCAAGCATATCAACACCCACCTCGACAGTCGCCATATCTGGCGCGCCAAAGGCAGTTCCGACACCTACAACTTGAATTGTCCGCATATTATCATCCTGTGCTAAAGTAGGTACAATGCTTACCAATGTGAGTAGTGCAATTGTGAAAATTACGATTATTCTGTGCTTCATGTATGTCATCCTTATCGATATAGTAAACACTACTCAATAAGACGATACGTCATATCATTTTGTTCCAAAAAGGTTCCCATGAGTTTTAAATCAAATTTCTGGCAGTGAGGAGGCAAATTATTTGCAAACCTTTACAAATTTAGGCATTATATATAACAACTCATAAATATCGATTTATGACATTTCTGTAACACTACCTCGCTGTATATCGTCGTAAAATGAAATTAAGATTATAATTAATCTGAATGCAAAATTAATGTAGCGTGTATCATGATAGTAGAATTGAAAACAGTATGGAATTCCTGTCACACGAGCTAGCGGATTTTTATCTACAAGGTTTTGAAATGAATTCGCTAATGATGTTACGGGTCAATCAAGCAACCTATCGCATAATTGACGCAAATAAGAAGGCTTTAGAATTTTATCAATATTCCCTTGAACAACTTCAATCTATGCAATTTGATGAATTATGCGTTGATAATATCGATGAAAACTTCGCTTTAATACAAGGTTTAAATGGACAGAGTAATTTTTTTACAGTCACTCAGCGTACAGCCAATGATGAATTGAAGTACATTGAAGTTCATGTTACCCCTACCCAATTTGGTGATGAGTTACAACTCTTTATGATCTTAGTTGATGCCACGCATCAGCAACAAACACATCATCGTCTACAAATAACAGAGGCACACTACCGTATTATCGCAGACTTCAACCATGACTGGGCATTTTGGATAACGCCTGATGGTTTATTGGGCTACGTATCCCCATCATGTCAGCGCATTACTGGGTATAACGCCCAAGAATTTATTGAAAATCCGCTCTTAATGAATGACATTATTCACGAAGATGATACAGACTTATGGCTTAACCATCTTGCGGAGTTGACTGTCAACAAAGATACGCCTCAGCAATCATTACACTTTCGCATTAAACATCTCAATGGCGATATTCGGTGGATTGAGCATGTTAGCCAGATTGTTGTTGATGAAAACAACACCTACTTAGGACATCGTGCAAGTAACCGTGATATTACCACACGTAAAAAAATGGAGCAGGAATTAAAACAAAGTAAAGAGTGGCTACAACTAACTGTTGGAAATTCAGGAATGGCAACGTGGGAATGGGATATTGTTAATGATGTTGTCGAGTACGATAGGAATTGGGCAGAATTGCTAGGATATACACATGAAGAAATTCAACCCGCAAACACAATTTGGGAAAAATTGGTTCATCCACAAGACAAATCTAAATCCACCGAACAGATGAACAAAATTTTAGACTGTACAACTAAAACATTTGAAATTGAGCAACGCTTACAAAATAAGGTCGGCGAGTGGCGGTGGTTTCTTTCACGAGGAACAGTTGTAGAATATACCAAGGATGAGAAGCCTGCCTATTTCATCGGGATTGATATAGATATTACAAAGCGCAAGATGGATGAAATCGCCTCATTTCAATATGAGCTAGAACGTCAGCGTATGACGGTACTTTCAACTTTCATTCAAAATGCCAAACACGAGTTCAAAACGCCACTGTCGCGTATTAATACCAAACTTTATCTAATCCGCCACACACAAGACGCCGACAAACGTAATCAAATTGCTGATTCAATCGAATCACAAGTTGAAGAAATTGACCATCTTGTTGATTCATTGATGTTGATGGCACGTCTTGATACCATCAGTAATGCGACGAATACAACCGTTGATTTACGAAACATCTTAAATCAACTGGTTATAGATCTTGAATATCAGATTAAACAAAATCAACAAACACTCATAACCGAAATCCCCATAAAAGTACCAGCTATTCGAGGAAACGTTGATGATTTATACGAGGCATTCCTCCGCATATTAGATAATGCTATCCGATATACCCCTCCCCACGGTCATATCACCCTAATCCTAAAAATTGCCCAAAGCAATATCATCATTGAAATCAGAGATACCGGAACAGGTATTACCGAAGAGGCTCTTCCACATGTTTTTGAGCGTTTTTTCCGCGAAGACCAAGCCCATACAACCTCTGGTATCGGACTTGGGTTACCAATTGCTCAAGCTATTATTGAACAATATCAAGGCGACATTCGCATATCAAGTACGGTAAATATCGGGACAATCGTTCAAGTACGCTTACCTCTCCGCCGGATTTATACTAATCCCGATTAGCTATCTTCCTCACCAATACGATTCAAAATAAAAAGAGTACAGATTGTACCCTCTTTACTGACAAATAAATTAAGTTTCAGACATACTATGTCTAAGAGCGCTTCCAAATATAACGAAAGATAGGATTATCTTTAGACTGCATATGGTCAAGTAGATTCACAATTAAAAAACCCGCAACCATCAAACCAATTGCCAGCAAAAATTCACTTGAAGCAAAATCAGGGAGTACATTCTGTTCGGCAAGGCAACGAAACTCACCATGACGATCTAAGTCATCAGCAACGCATAGTTTCCATGGATAAATTTTCCAAAGCGACCCAGCCATAAACCCGACCAATACGCCAACGGTTGCATGATAATATTGTGCCAGCAAGAAACTCAACACACGCGAAAATGCAATAATACCAACGATTGCACCTAACCCGACAATAATCACAGGAGGTAAATCACGCTCACTGACAGCCGTTAACACATAATCATATTGTCCCATAATGAGCAACATAAACGACCCCGATATACCCGGTAAAATCATCGCCGTGATGGCAATCATCCCACTGATAAATAAAGTCAGAGGCGAATGATCGGCTTCTACAGGAACAACATTGACAATTATAAAGGCGGTAACTGTACCGATAATAAACATTACAATCGGGACGGCACTCCACTTCACTTGGATACCGACCGTCAAAATCGAAGCTAATACCAAGCCAAAGAAGAATGCAAATAAGAAAATACGTCCTTGTGGATCATCCATTGTCGCACTAAGAAAACCAGAGAGTGTCACAACTGCTGTCAACAATCCCAAACCCAAAGCCACCAAAAATTTAAAGGACACATGCTCAAGCAACTCTTTAATTTTAAAGCTCAAGCCGAGGCGGATGGCATCCACATTAAATGACTTAATAGCATTGATGAGGGTTTCATAGACCCCTAAAATGAACGCCATCGTGCCGCCACTCACACCTGGCACAATGTCGGATGCCCCCATAGCAAACCCTGTCAAGAACAAACGAAGATATTCCAGAGGGGTTTGTGGATTAGATAAGTCTTCGAGTTTACGTTTTGAATCGTTGCTCACTATAAGCTCTCCATATGTATCGACCATTACAACCAATTATCATGCCCGATGAAACATATGAGGTCAATCCCAAACGTGCTACAATCATGCCCAAATACTTTCTTATGAGATAAGGATAATTTGATGCCAGCAGTGATTATCGTGCATGGGGGTGCAGGAACGTGGAATCCCGCATTTGATAATGAAGCCAAACAAGGCGTTCATCAAGCCACAAAACTCGGTTGGGATGTGCTACAAGATGATGGTAGTGCATTAGATGCGGTTGAAAAAGCGGTCAACTACTTAGAGGATCATCCCTTATATGATGCAGGAGTCGGCAGTCACCTCAATACACGAGGCGAGGTCGAAATGGATGCGATTATCGTAGACGCAAATCACGAAAACTTTGGTGCAGTCGCTGGTGTTAAGACGGTACAGCACCCAATTTCACTCGCCCGCCGTGTCTTAGAAAATACGGAACATTGCTTCTTTGTGGGGCAAGGTGCAGATGATCTCGCTCGTGCGATGGGATTTCCTTATATGCCAAATATCGAATTTATCACTGATACTGAATTGATGCGATTCCGTAGGCATAAGGTCGAAGAATCTGGCGCAACTGGGACAGTCGGTGCAGTCGCTATCGACAATCATGGGAATTTAGCGGTCGCAACCTCTACAGGTGGTGTTCATAATAAACGTCCCGGACGTGTTGGCGATACTCCATTGTTTGGTGCCGGAGCTTATGCAGATTTGATGCTCGGTGCAGTAAGTGCAACAGGCATCGGAGAGCAAGTTATGCGCTTCATGCTTGGACATTATGCCGTCCATCAAATTGATGCCAACACACCAGCACAACAAGCCGCCGCCAAAGCCGCATCCCTCATCCAAAGCAAATTTGACAATCCACAAGTTGGGCTGATTATGATCGACGCACAGGGCAACCTCGGCGCGATGCACACCACACAAGCCATGCCCATTGGTTGGGTTGACAAAGACGGCAACATTCATTCTAGCATGGGTGGTGGAATTAACGGCTTGGGTTAATAATCCGTAGCGGCTCTGCTGACCTCTCGAAGAGGTTTACCAAAAACCCGTTCATGAAACGACGAGAACTGACCCCATTCCAGCGAGTGGATGAAATACGGTTCGTATTGCAGAAGCAAATCTACGTTATGGTTGATCTCATCATCAAAGTTGGGATGGCTATCCTGAATTGCAACTTTATATTGGATCAACATCCCAATCATATGAATACGTGTCCGCGCATTAGTTGAGTCTAGGTCAGTTGCTACCTTAAATGCCATTTCTGAGATACGTAGAGCAGTTTCATCTTGGCTACGTGCGCCCTCTTCCATAAAGCCAACGCCAACGGCATGAGCAGTGGCAGTCACATAATCAGTGGCATAATATGCCCCTCCGATTACACCAAGAACAATCGCTCCCACAACGCCCATTGGGTACATCATTTTGACACGCCAATTATCATATAATGTCCAGACAAGCAGCAACAAAATAGCCATCAATAGACCAGCAAAAGACAATTGGAAGAATGTTGAAAATATCCCAGACTCCGAGACAATTTCAGCCGTAATCGTATTATCAAAGGTATTCCCTGCCGAATGACTCATGTTGGACTTTACTACCCACATCACAAACCAAATAGCAGGTGTTATAGCCACCAACCCCCAATGAATAGGATTCCTAACTTGTAATGAATTTGACTCAACCCACACACCAACATATCCACAAATAACCAGTATCACAATAAACCACGACATCCGATCTAAGCCTATGGTGTGGTTATATACATTGCTACTCACTGTTACACCAAAACCATAGAATATCATAATGCCTGTTGCGAGAACCCCCATTTGCCAATCAATCGGACGTGCCTGATGAATCACATCAACGTCCTGTACTTCACTCTCTGAATTAGCAAATTTCAATTTATAGTAATGACCGAGAAATAGTCCAGCCAATGCCCAAAATAAAGGTTCACTGGCGGCTTGAACAAATGCAAATTGAATATCAACCCAGCGCAATATAATTACACCCAACAAACCTGCCAACACAATTTGGCGATCCGTCATCAGATGCGGTCTCGTCATCTCAATGGCATCAGACAAAGGTTCATCGTTTTTGGGTTTTGCATAATCTGACTTACGGAATGCTTGTCCCGCAATCCAGACAAAATTACCTCCTAATACCCCAAGCGAAATCCCAATCGGCACAATATTCAAAAGCGGTGCACCGGGAAATAGCGAAGGAGTCACAAGAATACCCAACAATCCAAACGCCATTATTAGCATCAGCCATTGGAATATATCGTTGCGTACAAGGCGCAGTTGTTGTAATGTCATCGCGATTGCACCCAGATAGAAGAATACATAAAACAACATACCAGGGTAACCTGTCATCACAATATAATCAAAGATATGATTGTGGAAACTCCCAACAAATTGATTGAGATGTGTCGTTGCCCCAAAACGCCCCTGAACTTGTGGAATAACACTCAAGCCATAACCAATCAATGGACGAAGGGAAGCCAAGCTATCAGGAGTCCCATCTGCCAGATAAAATGGTTGATTTTGTTGTTTGATAACCGATATTGCCCCGCCCCATAATTCTTGACGACGACTATCACCTAGACTAAGCACACGGTAGATACCACCTTGCCTGCGGAGTTCGGGTGGGATAATATTGCTCACAGTCACATAAGCCAATCCCGCAATAATAACCGCGCTCGAAAACATTAATAACAAACGCCGTTGACGCGCCACTGCCAAAATAATACAAACTGATGTCATGCCACCAATGGCATAGGAGAGCAACGCTGCCCGACTTCCAACAACAACAATCGTCAGGGTCATAAACACCAGCATAAACAGAATAAGAACAAGATACGCCCAATCCTGCCATTTCCAACTCTGTTGAGCATCTTTCACGCGTTTGGAAAGTGTCCAATAGATAAACGGAATTGGGATCATCAACGGTGAAAATAGTAAAAGTGGCAATAACACCCAGTTCCATTCGCCTGTTGATTTACGCAAACGGATAAATAGTAGGATAACCAACATCAAAATTGACATGACCAGCCACGATGACAAATAATTTGGGTTACCCGATGTCGAACCGGGACGATCAATCCCCTGTACAAATCGCGCAAAAAATATCGACAAACACAAAGGCGCAGAAATCGTAATGATTATCGGTGTCAATAATGGCGTAATACGGTCAACAGACACTACTGCCTGACTGAATAAGAGCAGATAGATCAATAATGTTTGTAATCCACTCAGTCGCTCGGCTTCACCAAACCAGCTCCGTGCAGGACTGAATCCAAGTAATGATGAAATGGTTGAGGTAACGATAATACCGATCACACCAATGACAACGGGATTGAGCAGAAATTGTTTCCATGGGATTTCTCGGTTACGGAAGAAACGGGTGATGTGTGATGCTAGGATAATCCCACCAAAAATCGGGATTAATGCCGCTTTCTCAGTCTCAAATCCTTCAAACCGAATTTCTGAGAAGGCTAAAATAGTGAATACTGCCGCGATCAACGCCGCATCCGCCAACCGTTCAATCAATAAGGGGCGTTCAGACGGTGCTGTCTCCCTACTATTTTGAGACCCACGTTTTCGGCTATTACGTCTAGATTTTGCCATGAGACACCTTTTTTACAAGTAACGAGTTGACAGTAACAAGTGCTGAGGATTGCGTTTCGGCAATATTGGGTTTATCTACCGACAGTATAAACCTCCATACACCCAAAACAAAAGACAAAACTCTTGTATACCTGCGAGACTTTGTCTAATTGTTTAAACACATTCAATTATAATCCATCACTATTTTATAACATATCAATCAAGTGGATTACGGAAATCATAAACACCTTCATAGATGCCCCAACGTACCCCTGCCTCACTCACCATTACATCGCTATCACGGGATAATATGGTGTTGGATTGGGGGCATTTGAGAATATCAAGTGGATTATCTTGACCAATCTCAAGATGGCTCTCTGAATGCCCTGTCAATTCAAGATCGAGGAATATACTTGGGGAAATCTTCCAGCCTGATTTTTGTACGATGCTATCCAAACCAGATAAAATCGAGGTCGGAACAGATCGTTTTAGCAATCCCACTCGAAACCACGATACAGGCACAGTCTGATGAATCTCAAATCCAGCTTGATTCACTTGTTCCTGCATATAATCAGGATGAAAATTGAAATTGAGCTCCACAAATTCGACAGGTTCTTGTGTATGTGGACTCCAACCATTACGCCCCATTGTATGGCGTAACATTGCTTTTAGGTTGCGTTTGTTGGCAAATTCGAGGATAAACTTGGCGCGATGTGCAAGAATTTGTTGTATCTGCCCCAAAACAGCAGGCACATTTTCCATATGATGAATCACGCGAATCATGGTTGCACCATCGAATACCCCTGTTTGGAACGGCATATGATACGCATCAGCCGCCACATAGAGGTAGCCATCATCGCCGAGTTGTTGACGCGCATATTGTAATTGTTCGAGCGAATAATCGAGCAACACCACTTGTTTATACATATGATATTCGTTGGTAATACGCCCGAAACCCGCGCCAATTTCAAGCAGGCGTTTGCCACTCACTGGCAATAATTGGGCAAGTACCTGACGCTCTACGACATCTTCATAGTCGCGCCCTTGCCCTTCCCAAAAATCTTGACGATAGGTTGAATCACCATAATCACAAACACGATATTTTTCGGTCATCATGACTCCTTACAGTTATGGTCGGATTGTAGGAGTCGGGATAATACCAGATGATGTCGGATTCACACCCCCCACATTTGGTACAGTCGGCTGAACAACCGTTTGACTTGATGCATCGTTCTGTGCAGTTTCGTCTAAGGCAAATAACGCACCAATAATTCCTTCACCGTTCCATGTTGCTGGATTAATCGCTGGATTATTAATGAGCATATCACGTAATGATTGATTTAACTCTAATGGTGTCGAACCATTGAGATACAATTCGCGACGACTATCCAGTTCTGCATCTAATGCAGGAATCCCACCCAAAGGCACAATAAATGTTTGACTCGGAATGCTGTCTGCTGGTGCAGGCGAATTTGCTAATGCATAATTTTCGCCAGCAGTTACTGAATAACCATACCAACCGACATAAGGTTGATCGTTGATACCACCCGTTCCATCAGTTGACAGCAGATTAATCGGTTGTCCATCCAATACACGTTGTATCATTCCACCAGCTTGATTGAAATCACTCGGCAAATTATGCAATCCCAGCGCAAGTGGCTCGAATAACAATTGCAATGTCTGAATCGGGTCAGTGAGTTGGGTTTCTGCCACAGGGATAACTGCGCGTACATCTAGCGAGACAGGAATATCAGTCTGCAAGCCCACCTCTAAATTG
>Ga0070728_10002354_pt1 | contig 23772 bp, 22 predicted proteins | sample tdDd471_FD_66723 | JGI IMG/M metagenome (GOLD analysis project Ga0070728, IMG submission 66723) | Marine sediment microbial communities from the Atlantic coast under amendment with organic carbon and nitrate - tdDd47.1 | ecosystem: Environmental > Aquatic > Marine > Coastal > Sediment | place...
AAGAGGGTTTCCCTGGCTGTCAAATAGTGGTGCGCCGGCATAACCTTCCGCTCCGCGGTTCGTCAGGGCGATATCTTCGGGAAAAAGATGGGCGACACCGTTCTGATAGATGCACACTTCTTGTCCGACTACTCGTTCGCAGGGGGCCCCCTTTAAATCATAGGTGATTGAAGGGGCTGGCGTACCATTATCGTTGAACGATAGGGATTTGACGTTAGCGCCATCGTCGCTTAGTTGTCCGACCAAAGCCCATTCACAACCTGTCGTCTCGTGCAGAAAAGCAGTCATGGCATCGAGAAAGGAAAGGCCTGTTTTCCCGGCAAACCCTTCGGCGATGGTTCGGAGAATATCCGTTCTTTTGCGCCGCTCCGTTACGTCCGTTGCATTGATCAGGATGCATTCTTCGCCTTGGAAATTCAGCAATGTTGCTCTGAAAGCAGCTTCAATGGGGTCCTTATAAAGGTTGCGAATGGACAGGTCGACGGCCTCATTGCTACCCAGCCCCTTAAAGCGCTTCATTAAATCTAGCCGCATCTTTTGCGTAATTCCGAAATCCTCGGCGTTAAAAGACTCCAGATGTTTATGGGGAACTCCGAGTAAGTCGGCGATAGCCTTGTTTCCCATTTTCAATCGACCGTCGTTTATGTTGACGAGCAAAAGCGGCGCCGGAGCGGTTCGGAAGAGTTCCGCCAAGTAGGTTTCGTGTTCGCGTAGCTTCTCTTCGGCCTGGGTTTTTTCCTCGATCTCTTGTTTCAGGTTTTCCAGATTCAGAAAGCGCTGTCGGTCGATGGTGTTTTGCTGGTGTTGATTAAAAGCGCCGAACAGGTTGATGCAGCAGATTAGCAGTGCGGTTAAAACAAAAGCGACCGGGTCGGGAGGCAAAACGGCCATGGTTGTTGAGAGGAACAGTAGAGAAATAGTGATGCAGCCAACCAGCATGTTGCCAAAGCGGTGAGGAATGAACAGGTAGAAAGCCAAGGTGGCGACAATGACTGTGATACCGTGATGAAGGATGCTTTCACTCTTGATGATAATCAGAGCGGCTTCTGATAGCCCGATGGTTAAGGCCGAGAGGGTGGTGAAAAAGTCTTGGGCTTTAGGCGTTCCTGCACGCCGGATCATCACATAGTCAAAAAAGAAAATGGCGACGGTAATCGTGCGAACAATAAGGCAGTAGAGTAAGAGGCGGCCAAAATCGACGGCTAAAAGGTCGATAAGGATAAGGGCAAAGTAAAACCCTCCGCCAATAAGCAGAGCTAAACGAATTTTACGGGCCGCTTCTTCAAACGCGCTTTGTCTATACCGCTCCTCTTGATCGGGCGACCAGAATTCTGCGGTTAAAGGCGTTAAAATCCGGGCCGCATGATGTTGCGCCGGGTTTGCCAATCCCTGTACCTGTTTCTTTTTGTTTCCCCTGTGTCCCGTTTTTTTATTCAGTAGCGGAACTTCTCGGTTGACGGGTATCGTCTCATGACTCGGTGCTTGCTGTCGATACCCATTCCGCTTATTTGGCCGTCAATGTTAAGACGCCTAAGGCATTTTGTTCATATTCGGACTGCCGGGTGGTTAGAGGGAGATAGCGTCCTGCGCTCCATAGGGTGCTGAATGAGGCGTAATGAGGGGATAGGAGGTTGCCTGATTGACCTGTTGAATGAATGAAAACTGAGCGGTCCAGGTCTTCGAGATCGTAAATGGCGCGTAGCGAGGCGGCATGAACGTTCACAAACGGGTTTTCTTCATTCTTGATGCTATGTCTTCCGACATTCACCGTGTAAATGCCCCCCGGTGAAGGAACCCGAATATCGAAGAGTTCACGAAGAACCGGGATATTGGTGAACGGTTGATGATCGCTGAGCGCTATATGGGCGTCACCCCAACGCCAAGCCTCCATATTCGGACCGAAACGGTTCTCCAGGTCTTTCAGCGCAAACGGAAGCGCTTGGGCTATCAGCTGTCCGCAGGTTTCTTTTTGGCCCGTCCGTTGGTCGTCACACCAGTGGGATTGCCCGCGGCGATTCTTCAATACGTTAGACATAAAATGCGGTCGCAAATCCCAGGCGCTGGAAAAGATCGGCCCTAGTTCGTCGGCATACACCAGGCGGGTCAATTCGCGCATCCAAGAAGTGAACAGCAGCGGCTCAAGCCGTCCTGATGTCATCTTTCCGTCCCAGTGCTTCAGCAGTTTTAAGGCTGTTTGCGCTCTCTCATCATCGGGAGGATGCGCCAATAGAAGGGGAAGAAACTCCAACGCCATCAGCGAAACCGTGTCGGTTTGGACGGTTTTGAATGAGGCGATGGAATGCATCGGTTTTTCGTTTAGCAGGGCGGTCAATCGGTCGGCCCGGTATGGCAGTGTCCAGTCGTATGTGATGTGGTGGGGATAGTTGGGGCCGGTTATCTTATGGTTGGCGGTCATGAGCAATCCGTCCGCCGGATTGAAGGACTGCGGCAATTCATCAAACGGGATGAAGCCCTGCCAGTCATATTTATCTAACCACCCGGGAACGGGGAGTAGTCCATTGATTTTGTTGTCTTGCTTGCGGGTAGGGATGCGCCCCGGGGCAATATAGCCGATGTTGCCATCCACATCGGCGAAAACCATGTTTTGTTGCGGGGCGTGATAGTTGCGTACGGCGTTTCTGAAGTCCTGCCAATTCCGTGCCGTCATGATGCGAGAGGCCGCTTCTGCTGTCATGTCGTCGTCGCGAAGGGCCGTCCATTGAAAAGCCAAAACATGCCCTTCCGGCGTATCGCTCGCGAGGTTTTTTATGACATCGGAAATGACCGGCCCATGACGGGTGTATCGCAGTGTGAGTTTTACGGGAGGACCATCTTTCACCTTGATGAGCGTATCGCGTGTTTCAAAGGGTTTGGGACCTTCCGGCGTCAAGTAGTGATCGGGGCGGTCGGCAACGATCTTCTCTATAAACAGATCCTGAACGTCTGGGTCTGTGTTGGTAAACCCCCAGGCGATAGATTGGTTCCGCCCCAATACAATAGCGGGAACGCCGGGCAATGTGGCTCCAATAGCGTTGAGGCCTGGAGCTTTCAAATGGGCGAAGTACCAGAGAGCCGGTGCGGCGAGGCCGAGATGGGGATCGTTGGCCAGGAGGGGTTTGCCGGTTTCGCTGCGTGTCCCGGAGACAACCCAATTGTTTGACCCGGCGCCATCGGGAAGAGAGGGTGGCGCGGCGGCTAGTAATTTTTCGGTTTCAAGAGAAATTCCTGCGTACAACGTTTCCAAGTCGGGTAGCTTGATGGGGTTTTCGCCGGGATATGGAGGCATGAATTCCTGCATGGCTTTCACGCCAAGTTTTTTCACCAAGCGGAAACGAAGGAGCTCCTTTCCCCAGTTGCCCCCCAGATCCCAAGCCATCATTTTAATCCAAACCAGGGAATCGGCAGGTTTCCAAGGTGCAGGATCAACCCCGAGGATCAGGAATTCGGGAGGCAAGGGGCCGCCGTTGTCATTTAGGAACGCATTGACCCCGGCAGCGTAAGCGGCAAATGCTTGATTGGTTTCTTCGCTTAAATTCGGCAGGGTTCTCTCTGCGTGACCGTAGACGTCGATGCTGCGGAGGAATTTGTCTTTCGCCAGCGTTTTCACACCAAAAATTTCGGACAGACGGCCCGCGCCAATACGGCGGTTCATCTCCATTTGCCAGAGACGATCCTGGGCATGGACATAGCCAAGGGCGAAAAAGGCATCTTCCCGCGATGAAGCTGAAATATGTGGGATGCCATTGGCGTCGCGCAGGATGGTGACGTTGCTTGTCAGGCCCTCGACCTGAATTTCGGCTGACGTTTCAGGGAGGGAGCCGCGAAGGAAAACATACACGCCACCGCCTAAAATGAAGACGGTTAGGAGCGTCAAAAGGAATGTCTTGCGAATCACGGCGGTAAACGACCCCTGTTGATCTGTTGTCTAGGGCGCGAGATGTTGGGGGGCGATCTTGGCGATTCTGTGACGATCAGTACAGGGTCTTTTGTAAAATGATACCCAAAGGCATGGTCACGGCGGCAATTAGAGTGGTTGCGGTGATGATCCCGGCCATCAATGTGGCGTCGCCACCCATCTGCCGAGCGAGAACATAAGCCGAAGCCGAACATGGAATGGAAGCGTAGATCAGCCCAACCGACAAGGAGATGCCCTCAAGGCCGAAGGCCATGCCTCCCAGCAGGGTAAGAAGCGGCAATACGACAAGCTTCAATATGGAGGCAATCGTCACATCTTTGGCGTCTTGGCGCATTGCTTTCAGGTTAAGACCGGCGCCGACGGCTAAGAGGCCGATAGGAAGAGCGGCGCGCCCAAGAATTTCCAGGAAACTCCCAAGAACCGGAGGTAGGCCAAGGCCGGACAGGTTGAGACCGGCCCCTAATGCGCAGGCGAGGATGATGGGATTTTTTACGATCTCAATCAAAATATTGCCCCGGCCTGTTTCCGGTCGTTCGGCAAAGCGGGTCAAAACGGTAATTGACAGGAGATTGACCAGGGGAACGATAAAAACAATGCAGATGGCCGTAAGGGTTAACCCAGGCGCTCCGAAAAGGGCCGAAGCGGCGGCCAAGCCGACATAGGTGTTTGGTCGAATGGCTCCTTGAAAGAGCGAAGTAAAGGCCGCGCCGCCGATCCCCAGAGCCGGTTTAAGCGCCAGCAGAATACCGCCGACAATAAGGGTGGCGCATACTAGTGAAGCCGCTAGAGGAAAGATGGAGAGTCCGGAAAGATCGGCGTTTGCCGTATTGACGACCAGAAGAGCCGGGAAAAAAGCGTAGTAGGTGAGGCTTTCCGCCGGTTGCCAAAAAGCATCCGTCACGACCTTTCGGCTTTTTAGAAAAAAGCCGAGAAGGATAAGGAGAAAAATCGGACCGAGTGCGAGAACGACGGCTGTCATGGCTTAGTATAAGGGAAAAGCGAGGGGAAGCCAGAGAGGCAACATCTAAATAGTGTAGTCTTCCGCTTCGAACCTTGCCCCTTGTGTGGTAAGGCCTGCGTCGCGCCAGCCGTTGAGGCCGCCCTCCATATTGAAGAGATTGGTGAAGCCCGCTTGACTGATCTGTTTGGCCGCTGCTGCCGAACGTTTGCCGACGGCGCACATGAAAACCACTTTCTTGTCGGTTAACGGTGGGAAATCGTCGCCGTCGAGAAACGAAAGAGGCAAAAGGACCGCGCCCGGCACATGCTCGAAGTCATATTCCTCGGCTTCACGCACATCCACGAGGATGGCTTCCCGTGCGTCCATCCACTCCTTTACCGTGGCGGCATCCACTTCCGTTACTTGTGCTTCACTCATCGTTTGGTGGTTCCAACATCTTTACAGTCAGTCAGCGCGCATCCTTACTCCCGTCATGGCGCTGCGTCTAGAAGATTATAGCTTGGCTTGCGTCTCGAAATATATGACTAGACCCTAAAGTCCGGTTCCTCGAGTCGCATCCAGTGCGCCCTGAAGGATATAAGCGGCGGCAGCCTTATCGACAACGTCTCTTCGGCGTTTTCTTGTCATATCCACGTCGCCAATGAGAATTCGTTCGACGGCGGCTGAGGAAAGTCGCTCATCCCAGAGCAGGATGGGGATCTCTATTTTTTCAAGCAGATTGGCGGCAAACTGCCGGGTCGATTGGCAGCGTGGCCCTTCACTGCCGTCCATGGAGAGCGGAAGACCGAGAACCAATCCGCCCACTTCTTGTTTTTCGATGATGGAGATTAAATTTTCAGCATCTTTTGTGAACTTGGTCCGACGAATGGTTTCCATGGGAGTTGCAATCGAGCGCATGACGTCGGATAACGCCAGACCGATGGTTTTGCCTCCCAAATCCAGTCCGAGTAGCCTGTCGCCGGTTTTTAAGGCCGCCATCATTTCTTCTAGCGAAACGATTGCCATGACTTTGATCTCCAGATATCTCTTCAGTCCGTACACATACTGCCGAGTATCTTGAATTGGAATGTCTTTTTGCCCAAAAGAAACTCCTAGTTTATGATTTGCCCATGACCGACTTGCGAAAAACCGTTGCTCTGTTTGCTTTTGTTTTTCTGGCCCTGGTGAGCCAGGGAGCTTTGGCTGAGGATTCGAAAGATCCTTTTGAAGGCGTAGAGATGGAGCCGGTAAAAGGCACTTTCATCGTTACGAAAAGCGCTGTCAATTTGCGGGAGAAGCCAGGGACGAATGGGGCGAAACTTAGTAAGCTCGATAAGGATGAAGTGGTTCGGGTCGTCGGTCAGGCTAAAGGAACCAGTTGGTTCGCGGTCGTTCGAGAAAGTGGCGAGCGTGGTTTTTCCTATAACCCGGTTTTTTTAAGAATACTCGATGGCCGGTTATCCAGCCCGTTGAAAGGGCGCGTAACGGTGCAGGATGGTCCCAACTGTCGTTACGAACTGCGTAACGCTAATGAGATCGATCAGGACGATACGGCAGACCTTAAGGTTTCTGATTATTGGGCCGACATGATTTGCAATGTGAACGGCAGGAAGATCTCCTTTACCGCTTTCATGTTTATGACCGAGACGCCTTGGAACATGAATCCGGGCGGTTCCCACCAAATCAGCATGGAGTTAGCCGATGTCGCAGTGGAATACGACAAGGTGATTTCTGCGGTGACCATGTGGCGCTACGACAAAAAAACAGTGGTTTTCGATTCTGTTTCACCGAAGAAATTCAAATCGGCAAAGCCTTTGCAGAGCAAAGAGGCGTCAGACGTTCCCTCAGCGCTTAAGTCGGCCATGGAGGTCGCTTTGAGCGCCTGGAATAATAAACTCTGGGAAACGGTGGCGAAAAAGGAGGATGTGGGGGAAGAGGCCGCTCCAGAAGAAGGTGAAGAGGGGAGGGCTGAAAAAGAGAATTCAGATACTGAAGAAAAAGCCGCCGAAAAGCCGCTTCCCGGTATGGAGCATTCCGGGCATGGCGAAGAGTAGCAGGGGCGTTTAGCCCGCTTGCGGAAGCGTTTGGCGGATGCTAGTTTCCGCCCACTTTTGACGACGGTCCCGAGGGGCCGTCTTTCCATTCCCGGAACCGGTGGAGTTAGGCCGATATGTCGCTTGATAAAGCAACCGTGAAAAATATCGCGTTTCTGGCGCGCATCCGCGTGCCGGAAGAAGACCTGGAGCCCCTGGCCGGGGAGCTCAATAACATTCTCGACTGGGTCGAGCAATTGGGCGAGGTCGATACGGAGGGTGTAGAGCCCATGGCTAGCGTATCCAATGTAACACTGCCTTTGCGAGCCGATGCCGTTACTGGCGGAGGGCAGCCCGAGAAGGTGTTGGCCAATGCGCCGGAAGCGGAAAAAGGGTTCTATACGGTTCCCAAGGTGGTGGAATAATGAGCGACTTCAATAAACTGACCATTGCCCAGGCTCGTGATGGGTTGGCCAAGGGCGATTTTACTTCGGTCGAGCTGACCGAATCCTGCCTGTCCTCCATGTCGGCGAAGAAAGAGCTGAATGCCTTTATTACCGAAACGCCGGAAATCGCTCTGGAACGCGCCAAGGCTTCCGATGAGCGTCGTGTGTCGGGTAAAGCGGCGAGCGCCATGGATGGCGTACCGGTGGCGATCAAAGACCTGTTTTGCACCGAAGGGGTGTTGACGACGGCGGCATCACACATTTTGGATGGCTATACCCCGGTTTATGAATCGAGCGTTTCGGCCAATCTGCGTAATGATGGGGCGGTGATGCTCGGCAAGGCCAATCTCGATGAATTCGCCATGGGCTCGGCCAATGTGACCAGCTACTACGGGAATGTGATCAATCCGTGGAAAGCCGAAGATGGCAAAGAGCGGGTGCCGGGCGGTTCGTCAGGCGGTTCGGCCGCGGCGGTTTCGGGCGATCTTTGTCTTGCCGCCACGGGAACCGACACAGGGGGATCGATCCGTCAACCTGCGTCGTTCTGCGGCATTGTCGGATTGAAACCAACCTACGGGCGTTGTTCCCGCTGGGGCATCGTGGCCTTTGCTTCATCGTTGGACCAAGCGGGGCCGATGACCAAAACGGTGCGCGATGCGGCGATCATGCTGCAATCGATGGCCGGGCACGATCCCAAGGATTCGACCTCCGCCCCCATCGATCTGCCCGATTTTGAGGCTGCTTTGACAGGCGACGTCAAGGGGCTGCGGGTTGGTATTCCCAAAGAGTATCGGGTTGACGGAATGCCTGCCGAAATTGAAAAACTCTGGCAGCAAGGAGCCGAATGGCTGAAAGATGCGGGAGCTGAGATCGTCGATATCTCGTTGCCTCACACCAAATACGCCTTGCCCGTTTACTACATCGTCGCACCCGCTGAAGCTTCGGCAAACCTGGCTCGCTACGATGGCGTGCGCTACGGCCTCAGGGTCGATGGCGACAGCATCGACGATATGTACATGAATACTCGGGGTGAGGGCTTCGGTAAGGAAGTTCAGCGCCGTGTGATGATCGGCACCTATGTGCTGTCGGCGGGGTATTACGACGCCTACTACCGCAAGGCCCAGCAAATCCGCACCTTGATCGCCAAGGACTTTACCGACGCCTATGATCAAGTGGACGTCATTCTTACGCCAACTGCGCCTTCTGCGGCTTTTCCAATCGGAGAAAATCAGGACGACCCTCTGGCCATGTATCTCAACGACGTCTTCACCGTTCCCGCGAGCTTGGCGGGCATTCCCGGTATTTCGGTTCCGGCGGGTTTGTCGGAAAGCGGTTTGCCGCTTGGTTTGCAGTTGCTCGGCAAGTCGTTTGATGAAGAAACGGTGCTTCGCGCCGCCGATGTCATGGAAACGGCGGCTGCATTCAGCGCCAAGCCGGGCCAGTAGGGGGAAGAGCGATGAGCTACATCATTCAAGGTGAAACCGGTGATTGGGAAGTCGTTATCGGTCTGGAAGTTCACTGTCAGGTGATCTCCAAATCCAAGCTGTTTTCCGGCGGCTCGGCCTCTTTTGGCGGTGAGCCCAACGATCATGTGGATCTATTGGATGCCGGGCTGCCCGGCATGTTGCCGGTGGTCAATGAGCATTGCGTCGAGCAGGCGGTGCGTACCGGTCTGGGGCTCCAGGCCCAGATCAATAAACGCTCGGTCTTTTCGCGGAAAAACTATTTCTATGCCGACATGCCGCTGGGCTATCAGATCAGCCAATACGATCAGCCGACGGTAGGCGAAGGGACTATTTTGCTGGAACTGGACGGCGGCAAAACCAAGGAAGTGGGTATTGAACGCCTGCACCTGGAAGCCGATGCCGGTAAATCCATGCATGACCAGCATCCGACCAAGACCTTTGTCGATCTCAACCGGGCCGGTGTCGCCTTGATGGAGATCGTTTCTAAGCCCGATATGAGGAGCCCTGAAGAGGCGGGAGCCTATTTGCGTAAGCTGCGCTCCATCGTGCGCTACCTGGAAACCTGTGACGGCAATATGGATGAAGGTTCCATGCGGTGTGACGCCAACGTCTCCGTTCGTCCCGTGGGGGCGGATGAGTTGCGCACCCGTTGCGAGATTAAAAACGTTAACTCGGTGCGTTTTGTTATGCAGGCCATTGAGTATGAGGCGCAGCGTCACGTTGAGCTTTATGAAGAAGGTCAAGAGCCCGTTCAGGAAACCCGGTTGTTCGATTCCAACAATGGAACGACCCGCTCCATGCGCTCCAAAGAACATGCCCACGATTATCGCTATTTCCCCGAGCCTGATCTGTTGCCGCTCGATTTGACCGACGAGTATATCGAGAAGATTAGAGCGACGCTGCCTGAACTGCCCGATGAACGCCGGGAGCGCTATGTAAACGATTTTGGCCTCTCGCCTATCGATGCGGGTGTCTTGGTGGCGGAGAAAGAAAACGCAGCCTATTTCGAAGCTGTTGCCGAGGGGCGGGACGCCAAGATGGCGGCCAACTGGGTCACGACCAATTTGTTTGGGGCGCTCAACAAAATCGGCAAGTCCATTTCCGAAAGCCCGGTGAGCGCAGCCGATCTCGGCAAGCTGCTCGATCTCATTTCCAACGACACCATTTCCGGTCGGATTGCCAAAGATGTGTTTGAGGAGATGATCGAGAACGGCGGCGACCCGGAAAAGATTGTCGAAGAAAAGGGCCTGAAGCAGATCACCGATACCGGGGCGATTGAAGGAATTATCGACGATATCATCGCCAACAACCCGGACCAGGTGGCTCAGTTCCAGGGCGGCAATGAAAAGATTATTGGCTGGTTCGTCGGCCAAGTGATGAAAGCTTCGCAAGGCAAGGCCAATCCGGGAGTGGTCAATAAGATGCTGAAAGAGAAGCTTTCCTGATAGCTGGGCTTTGAATAACGAAAAAATGGCGGCGTTTCAATGCGCCGCCGTTTTTTATTGAAATATTGCCCTTTTGCCTTGCCCGCCCTGATTGTGTTGGTAGGCTGTATGGAACGAAAACAACGCTCGGTGGGAGAAAATGTACCGGGTTAATGATCGACTGAGGGCGCTGAGGGCTGCGGCCGGTTTCAAGACGGCCAAAGAGTTCTCCGATACTCACGGTTTTGCTCAGCAGACTTATAGCGCGCACGAAAGAGGTGCGGAGGCTGGCGGGCGCGGATTAAAAAGGGCTGTTGCTGAAGTCTATATATCCTGCCTGTCCCAAAAATTGCCTGGTGCGACGGTGGAATGGCTGCTTTATGGCGAGGGACGTTCTCCTCTAGGAAAAGCAACTGCTGCCTTTATGCCAAAAGGACTGTCTGAAGATGCGGTTCCCTATTGGTATGGCGAGACAGCCGGAGCGCCAGATAAACCAGCCAAAGATTCGATTATTGATGCGCTTTATCCTGGGCGGACCAATGCCGATATTTGGTCGGTTGAAACTTCAGCAATGAATATGGAAGGGGTTTTGCCCGGCGATCTGATTATCACCGATCTTGGATTATCGGCAAAAGACGGTGATATGGTGCTCGCTCAACAAACCGACCAGAGGACGGGTAAAACACAAACCCTTCTGCGCCGTTATGCCCCACCGTTTCTTCTGGCGCGTTCCACAGACTGCAGATTTGACAAACCCATAATCGTTGATGAGGCGGAGGTTATTATTCTTGCTGTTGTGGTTGGGAAGGTGGGGTGGCTGAGAAAACAACAAAAATGACAATAAAAAACAACTAAAGAGGGTGTTTTTTGTAAAAATGCAGTGTTAGAGGTGGGTTTGTGTAGTATAAATGGATGAAATGCACCTATGGAGGGATTTTTATCCATGTCCATTAAAAGGCGGCGACAGAATGGGCCGCATCCTACGGATGTCTATGTGGGAAACCGATTGCGAAAGCTACGGATTCTAAAAGGGGTGAGTCAAAAAGATTTGGCTGAACGATTGGGGATTTCGTTTCAGCAAATCCAAAAATATGAGCGTGGTTCAAATCGGATTGGCGCCAGTCGGCTTTGGGCCCTTGGGAGCGCCTTGGAAACCCCCATTTCCTATTTCTTTGCCGGTTTAGAGGGAAAACACGATACGCGCCCCGCCAATTTGGAAGTTGATCGCGAAACACTTGAGCTGGCCGCTTCGTTGCATAAAGCCAACCCGGCAATTGCCAGATCGGTTAAGGAACTCTTGAAAAAACTGGAAGAGGTTCTTCCTTAAGTGCAGCGCTCCAAAAACAACTTGGTGAATGGAGGCTAGAGATCTTCGTGGGACATGGTGCGTCCCTGTTCAGTGATGGTTGTTTTCTGGAAGCCGGCTCCGAATATGGAGCGTTTGATCCATCCTTTTTTTTCACACTCTTCCAACGTTCGTTCCAAAATAGTGCCCTTGATGTCTTCGGCTATGGCGATATCACCCGACATAACGAGCAATTCAAGGAGTAGGCGTTGTTGAGGGAGGATGTCGCTCATGATCTGATTCTCATTAATCCCAAATTCTTTTTTTCAGGCTTTATGCAATCCCATAAAACAGCTGTTAGTTGCACGTTATCGCATTGTTATTATTCTAGAAAGAACTAAGTGCTTTTGGGCGACGCAGCAATGCGCCTGACGAACAAATAATCTGTGTTGAGCTTGAACGATCACGGCCGCGGCTTTTCAGCCATGCTTTGCCTATCCTAGCTTTGCCTCAACGCTGGCGACTTTATCCTCCAGGCTTTGGTCCTTATCGGTGCGAGTGGCCATTTTGATGATCGAGGTGACGCGGGGAGCTCCTAGCTTGTGCATCTCCTCGTGGCAGGCTTTGACCGCCGCCATGACATCTTCCCATTCGCCCTCGATATTGGTGCCGTAGGCATGCAGGGTGTTTTTAATCCCACGGGCATCGAGGATTTTCTGGCAGGCGGCCACATAGGGCGATAGTGATACGCCATCCACTTGGGGAACAACGCACAAATCCATTAAAATCTTCATCATCGGGTCTCCTGCTGTGGTTCGCCTTCTCAGAAATGGAAATTGTATGAGAGTGCGAACTGTCAAAAAGCGCCAATTTCCTGGCGCAAAACGGTATATCCCTGCGCCATTCTGTGTGTGGGCACAGTAAAATGTTCGCGCATCATACAGTTTGAAGTAATTGAGAATAAAGGGAAAATGGCGGACAGGGAGGGATTCGAACCCTCGATGGACTTCCGCCCATACTCCCTTAGCAGGGGAGCGCCTTCAGCCACTCGGCCACCTATCCGTTGGCGGTTTTAGTACCGGTCTGTGCTTTGGAAATCAAGAGGTTTACTTAAAGTCTTTCGGATTTTTTTATGAGTTTACGGCGGACTTTTTGGTTTTGCCGCTGGAGATGCCGATGGGCGCGGCAAGGTAGTCCTTAAGTTTGTCTAGGTCGACCGGTCTGCTGAATAGATAGCCTTGCGCCACGGAACAACCGCGCTCCCTCAAAAAAGACAGTTGATCGTGTGTTTCGACACCTTCGGCAGTGACCTTCATGTCCATACTGCGAGCCATGGCGACGATGGCGTCGACGAGACCTGCTGCCTCCTCATCGAATGTGACATCCTTGACAAAGGAGCGGTCGATCTTGAGCGTATCGAAGGGAAAACGCCGCAAGTAGCTGAGAGAGGAATAGCCTGTGCCGAAGTCGTCAATCGACAAATGAACGCCGAGGCGACTGATGCGTTCCAAAATGGCTATGGTTTCAGGCGTCTCGCTCATTAACACACGTTCCGTTACTTCCAGCTCCAGGGCAGAGGCGGGGGCGCCGGTGGTTTCCAAAAGCGAAGAGAGTGTGTCTACGAAGGTTTCCGAAACCAACTGCTGGGAAGAAATGTTCACGGCCACCCGCAGATCGGGATGTCCTAGTTTTCTGAGCTCTATAATTTGGTGACAGGCTTCTGAGATAACCCATTCCCCGATTGGAATCACCAACCCGGTTTCTTCGGCTAAAGAGATGAATTTATCGGGGTAAATGGTTCCGAAGCCGGGGCGCTCCCAGCGAATCAATGCCTCGACTTGGTGAACCTGTTCGGTTTCGAGGTCGACAATCGGTTGGTAGTGAAGGACCATTTCCGAGCGTTCCAGCGCGCCGCGGAGTTCGTTTTCCATCTGCAGGCGCTCCAGCGCCAAATGGTTCATTGCCTGAGTGAAGAAACGGTAGCAGTCGCGGCCATGGTCCTTGGCTCTGTTCATTGCCGTTTGGGCATTGCTGAGCAAAATATGTGGGTTGTCGCCATCGTCGGGATAGATCGAAATGCCGATGCTCACGGTGGTGACGAACTCATGGTCGGCAAACCGGAAGGGACACCTGAAAGCGTTGAGTATACGGTCGCCGACTCGTTCGGCCGCACGGATGCTTTTGGCGTCCGGTAGCAGAACGACAAATTCATCTCCGCCGAACCGTGCGACGGTATCGCCTTGGAACACTGAGTTCTGCAGGCGATCCGCGGCTTCCTTGAGGAGGCTGTCGCCCGTATTGTAGCCCAAAGTTTCATTGATGCTTTTAAGGCGGTCCAGGCCGATAAACATGACGGCGACCTTACGGTCATGCCACTGCGCCAAGCTGATGGAATTGGCTAAACGGTCATGGAGTAGAACGCGGTTGGGAAGGCCGGACAGCTCATCATAGTTGGCTTGGCGAAGTAGTCTTTCCTCATATGCCTTGCGGATGGAAATGTCTTCTTTAACGGCCAGGAAGTGAGTGATTACGCCGTTTTCCGATTTTATCGGCGAGATGGAAGCGTATTCCCAATACTGCTCGCCGTTCTTCCTGCGTGAGTAGAGTTCTCCGCGCCAATCGCTTCCACTGGTGATGGTTTCCCAAAGCTCCTGACTTTGTTCTTCCGATGCCAGTATGGGGTCGAGGAACTGTATTTTGGTTCCGATGATTTCATCGTAGGCGTAGCCGGTGGTTTCCTCGAACTTCGGGTTGACGTATTCCACGGTCATGTTGCGGTCGGTGATGACGACCGCTGCAGGGCTTTGCTCGACTGCCTGACTCAATTTGCGACGCTGAACGAGGCTTTCGTCGAATGAATTGAGCAAAGTGTTGGCGGTATCCACCAGCAATGAAAACTCATCATGTTTATGCGCATGGGGCAGTGGCAATAGTGTGGTCGAGGGATTGGTGGTCGAAACATTGAGAAACGAATCGATAATCTTCAACAGGGGCTTCGTGACCATGAGGTAAAAAACGAAGGTCAGGATCAAGGCCAATAAAGCATTGCGCAGGAAACCGCTGATGATGATCAGAGAAGCCCGGTCGAAAAAGCTCGAGGCGATCAGGTAGGTATCGACCTTGACCAACACTTTTCCAATGGGGTCCGAAGCCGTTTTATGGGTCAGGGGGAGAACGAACTCCCGATCTTCGCCGAAGAACAGAACCGAAAGCCAATCGAGGTTTCCCTGAACCTGCGGGCGTTCAAGTGAAGTAAGCTGATTGCCGAAATCGTCGACGATGGTTGCTTTGTAAATCGGGCGGTATTCGAAGAGGCCTTCGGCTACTTTGTCGGCGAGAACGTTATCCAGTCCGTAGACGGCTTGGGTCGCCGGTTCTTTAAGTGCGTTCAGAACCTGAAGGACGGTACCGCCAATTTCTTCGCGTTCCTTAAAGAGGTCCGAAAAAATTTGGAAAGCGCTAAACAGAGCTCCCAGCGCCAAGGCGATAAACACCGCGCTTCGGGCTTGTTTATACGACAAGCGGTTCTTAAATTTGATATCCACTCAAACTTCCCGCAGACATTCGTGGCGAGTAGCCACCCCAATCCTCTATAGCATTTTCTTGGCCTGCCCCGGAAAACGACGTAGGCACGACTTTGAGTTGCCGATTATGACATTGTCGGGGAAGGAATGGCAACCTCCTGAGCCTAAATGAAAAAGGCATATTTTCTGGATAAAACAGTGCCATCCATGCAGGATGTGGCAAAATTATCCTAGGTTCATATTGTCGGGAGCGAAAAGATTTCCAAGCCTTTTACCATTGAGGAGCGCAAGCGGTTCCGCAATCTGCTTGAACTGGCCAAGTCGAGTCCCTTCGAGGGTGAGCGGAACAATGCCCTCGAAGCCGCTAAAAGAATGGCTGATCGCCATGGCATGAGCTTGGAAGAAGCCGCGGCAAACCAACCCCCCGTTCCTGAGCAGGTTCCCGAATATCCGAAAAAAAGCCATGAAGAGTGGTTGCGGGAGCAGGAGTTCATTCGGAATGCGAATCTGGATGAATACTCACTTCGGATGGATAAGCTCCGCCGTGACGAGGCATTGAAGGCTGCCCGGCGGCGTGGCCTTGATGCCGAAGAAGAAGCGGCGAAGAAGCGGAACAGCGCATTCAGGGTGCCTCGGAGTCGTGCGCGGATGGACCCCCGGCGTCACGCCCGCGTTCTTTTGACCGAGACATCATTCCCGTTTGATGAAATCGCCGGTATTACGGGACTCGATATTTACCAAGTTGTTGAAGAAAAATTGAAGATGCGAAAGGGGATGGAATGAACGTTTACCGATTTGGCGTGGTGTTCCTTTTTTTGAGTTTTCTTTCCCCATGTCTCCAAGCGGCTGAATTGGCAAGCCATCAGGCAGCCTACCGGTTGAGCCTTTCCTCACGTAAAAATAACGCTGAAATCGTCGATTTGTCGGGCGTCCTTACATCGCGGCTCGAGCAGGTCTGCGACGGTTGGATTCTCGCCCAAAAAATGTCTCAACGATTGGATAGTCCCTCGGCCGGCATTATCGTCAGTGAGAGTAGTTCGGCAATTATGGAAGCCCCCGGTGGCAACCTCTATCGTTTCAGTACCCGTCAGAAAAATGGTGCGGCGATATTGGACGTTCGTGGTCAGGCGAAGAAAAATCAAAAGGGCGAGGTCATCGTTCAATACACTAAACCGCTCGCTAAGACGCAGCTATTGCCGGGCGAAACGATTTTTCCGATAGCCCACACCCGTCTTTTGCTTGATGCCGCAATGTCGGGAAAGAAGCTGGCCAATCACCGCATTTTTGATGGATTTGACGGTGCTTCGGGATATTTAGTGACGACGGTGATCAGCCGACTTTCTCAAGAAAATGGGCTTCCTCAAAGCTTTTCACCGCTTTTAAAAGGAGAGCTCTGGCACATGAGGATGGCCTATTTCCAGGCACAGGTAGAGGCGTCGGCTCCCATTATGGAAATCTCAGTGATACTGCGGGCCAATGGTGTGGCTGAAAAAATTATTTTTGAGTATGAGCGGTTTGGAATTAAGGCCGAACTTGAGCGGGTTGAAGCTATCGCCCGGCCAGTTTGTCGATGATCCGGCCGCAAATAGACTCAAAAAATATGCTCTGTTTCCGTGGGGTTTTGCCTCGCTAATTCAATCTGTTACCATCGCGCCAACTGATATTGGGTAAGGGGCCCCAGGCTTTTCAAAACGATGATGCGTTGCCGTTCTTTTGTTATTGCCGCCCTGTTGGCAACCGTTCTGTTCGTTTCTCCCGGTCTTGCAGCGGAACAGGCCGGTTTTGTCGGGATGCAAATTCAAGGAATGTCGGTGCGAATTGCCGAAGCCATGGGGCGGGCCGGATCGGAGGGCGTTTTAGTCCGCGATGTTGCCTTAGGCGGTCCCGCCGACAAAGCGGGTTTCAAGCGTGGCGATTTGATCCTTGAATTTGGAGGAAAGACCATCAAGACCTTTGAGGACTTGGTTGGTGAAGTTAAGAAGCTCAAGGCTGACGACGCAGCTGAGGTCAGAGTTATCAGGCACGGTGGAGAGGTTCAACTTACCCTCGTTGCTGGAAAATGGCCGAAATCCTGGCAAATTACGAAAAATTCCTTTGCCGCCATTGGTGCGGCTGGACTTACTTTGGCTTCCTTAACGGAACAAGTGCGTAAGCGGTTTGGTTTGCGCTGGGGCTCGACAGGGGTGGTTGTCACGATCATTGATGCATCGGTTGCTTCTAAAATCGACCTGAAGCGTGGTGAACTGATTCATCAGATCAATCAGGAACCTGTCTGGGAGCCTCGCAAGGCTTCCGGTCTTATCTTCAAAGCTTTGAACGTCCAAAAGAAAACCGTTCTCCTTCTGGTCGAAGGGGTGGACGGTTTTCGTTACGTTATTCTGCCGCTCACGTTAGGCGAGGAAGGCGCGAAGTAGATCTTATTCGTGCATCATGGGTGGATCCGGGTCGTAGTCCCAGCCCTTTTCAGGCTCGGGATATTTCTTCAGCCACTCAACTAACAGATCAACGTGCCCCTGTTCCTCTTCGGCAAATTCGGCGGCAATTTCTTTGGTTCGTTTGTCAGGGGAAGAAGAGGCGACGCCTGCATAGAACTGTTGAGCTTGGGTTTCTACCGAATGGGCAACTTTGAGGGCCTGAAAAGGCGTCATCATGTAATGGATGTCTTCAATGGGCGGTGCTTCGGGACTTTCGCCCGTTTCAGTACCCCACTTGAAATCCCAAGGCGCAATATGCGGCAACGTCATGTCCTTCGAAATCTCGGCGACTTCAGCAGCATGTTTGCGACCGTATTGGGCGAGTTGTCGAAACAGCCCGGCGACTTCCGGGTTGTTATGAACTTCGAGGTTATCAGCGATTTCCTCGTAACGTTCGGCAGCTTCGGTTTCGAGAGCTAAGGCATGGGCCAAGAGTTCTTCGGCCGTTTCAATCGTTTTCATTTCGGAATTCTCGGTAGACAAATTTACCCCCTCACTTGTGCTGTAAGCTCATTACTCTTGATGGATAAATATCTTGGGTACGGAACGGCTTGCGGCTTTGATAGTTTTTAACCTTACACCGTTCCGGTCACCCTGAAAAGAATAGTTGGGATATCCAACAATCAACGCTCGTTGTTGCTTTTTCTCACGCCGTCTATTTTAGCTTCAAGCTGGTCGAGACCGATTGCTCCCGGAATAATTTCGTCACCGATGATAAAGGCGGGCGTTCCCGAAATTCCAAGGGATTGGCCGAGTATGAAGTTATTCTGCAAAGCCTGATTAATTTCGTCGGACGCCATATCTTTTTCGAGTTTATCGGTGTCGAGGCCGGCCTGTTCGGCGATAGCCATAATTTTTTCTTTGCTCAATCCGCCTCTGGTTTGCATCAAACCGACATGCATCTCAAAGTACTTATCTTGCATCTTTGCCGCCAGAGCCGCTTTGGCGGCAAAGATGGAGCTGTCGCCGAGGATCGGATATTCCTTGATAACGTAGCGTAAGTTCTTGTCTTTTTTGACCAACTCCATGACGACTGGGAAGACACGTTTGCAGTAGCCGCAGTTGTAGTCGAAGAACTCAACCAACGACACGTCGCCCTTTGGATTCCCGGCGATAGGCGTTAATGGATCGTTGAAGATGGCGCTTTTATTTTCGGCTAAGGCCGTTTTCTTTTGAAGGGCCTCTGCCTGTTCTCGGCGTTTGCGAAGCACGTCCAGCGCTTCCATAATAATCTCAGGGTCTTTCGTGAGAGTTTCGCGAATCAGTTCGATGACTTGCTCTCTCTCTCTTTGGGACAGGCTTTCGGTGGCCTGTGCCGTTGAAAGCAAGGGGAGGGAAAAGAAAATGCCGATGGCGAAACTTGCAATGATCTTGATCGTCTGAAGAGAACGCATGAAAGGAGAACCTTGTCCGGTCGTGAATGAAGTGCAGGCATATTGAGGCAGGGCGGAGCGTTGGACAAGCCCGCTTATGAACAATCGCCAAATCCGCTTTAGCGGGTCAGTTGCAGGGTTGCAATATGTCCCCGTGTCGCTGGTTGTCCGCCCTCTACGGCAAGCCCGATAAACATAACTTCAATATGCGTCCGGTCGTCTTCTGGCCAAGCTTGAGCATAAAGGGAGACAAGATCGACGGTTTCCGCTCGCCATTTGTTGAGGCCAATAACTCCGCTTCCCGCCGTGTAAGCCGCATGAGATTTTTTGACGACAAGCCGGTTGCTTGATTGTTGGGAAAAGGCCCATCCGATGCTGAGTAAACGGTCATGAGGGGGAAAGGAGGCGCTTAAATTGGAAAAAAACTGACTTCCCCAGCTTCCGCTTTCCCTTGCTCCGCCGTGAAAGCCGACAAGAATGCGTACAGGATGGCTGTCGCCTAGAAATGGTCGTAAATACCACTCCCAGCTTAAATAGGGCGATGAAAGCAGAGTTGCTTTTGTCCGTCGGACGAGACTGTATCCATTCTCGCCGTTTATAAGGAAAAGGGCGTTTTTTCCAAACATCGGTTCAATGCCGAATTGATCTGCCGATGCATCGTTCAAAATCCAGGAATTATCAGGGGCGCCGATAGGATCGAGAATGGTCAAACGCCCTTCAGGGCCGCTGATGGCGCGCGATTGAGCGCAGGCCGCCAGAAGCGGAAGGGACAATAGCAGAAAGAAAAGTAAGCGGACTTTCAACGTGAGGTTCTCTACTTCCAGCTCTCGACCTGCGCCTTAATATCCTGCAGGCGCAACCACTCGCGGGAACCTCTGGGGAGGAGTTGCTCGGCCTTTCCAATGTGGTGTAATGCGTCAGGTTTGCGATGGAGAAGGTAAGCCTCTTCCGCCAAAGCCATAGCGCTTAAACCGATTTGCCCATCCTTACCCGCTGCAATCGCCAGTTGCCGCCAAGCGAAAGGTGAATTGGGGGCGGCGACAAGGGATTTTTTCAGATTTTCAATGGCGGGCTTTAGATGGTTCGGGTCATTCAACTCAATCTGCGCGCGCGCTAAATCGATCAAAAGGAGCGGATTGTTGGGCAGGAGGCGATTGGCCTGGGTGTATGGTTCAAGGGCCTCCTTGATTCTTCCGTTCTCAAAGAGCATTTGTCCTTTTAATTCATGGAAATAGGGATCTTCCGGGTAATCTGCAATCAATCCGTTGATCAGCGGTAATGCTTCATCGAGTTTACGTTTCCGGTAGTAGGCAATGGCGCGTGCGTAGCGGTTGATTAGGCTTGGATCGTCTTGTTCATAGGTGCGAAGTGTCCGGTTGGCTGGGAAGAAGAAAGCATTCAGCTTGACGACCATGCGTCGATGCAGCTCTTCATAAATCGGCGGTGTTTTACGCTCTTCATCTGCGGTTTTCTTAAGGTGTTCCTCAATTAAGCGAACACGATCACGTGTGACAGGGTGGGTTCGCATATAGGGGTCTTGGCGGCTGGCGCTTAACAATTCTTGGTCTTCCAGGGTCCCCATGAAATCCCGCAGTCCTTGCGCTGATTGCTGGGTTGCGTCAAGAAAGCGTAAGGCTGCGGAGTCTGCCGCGCTTTCCTGAGCCCGGCTATAGGAAAGAAACGATGCGACCCCTGCCTGCTGTCCGCCTGCAATAACAGCAGCGCCAACATCGCCGCGTCCTGCCAGAACAGCAGCGCCACCCAGGACGTAGCCAAGTAATGCGCTTGATTTGGCTTTGTCGATCGCGTCGCCGGTACGGGCAAGGTGCCCTCCGGCGATATGGCCGATTTCATGGGCTAAAACGCCGATGACTTCGTTAGCGCTTTTTGATTTTTGTAAGAGACCTGTGTGGATGAAGATATTGAGCCCTCGGGCGACGAAGGCGTTTAGAGTATTGTCTTTAACCAGATGAATTCGTACGGAAGATGGGGGAACGCCTGCCGCTTCCAACAGTGGCGCGGTGTAAATCCGGATGGTATTTTCAATTTCCGCATCGCGAATGAACGACATTTGCTTGGCGTTCGCCTCGGTACGCGGTAGCGTCGCCATGGCAAGAGCCAGAAGGATCACCAACGAACTTGATAACAGGTCTATGCGTTTCATTCCATTCAGTGCCTTGAAATGGCTTTCGGTCGGCAATGTCGTTCCGAAATATCATACGGTTCCGGCAACCGTCCGTCACGCTACTGCGCGTTTGCGCTGGCGTCAAATTGCATCAACGCTGCTGGGTGCATCTCTTTTGTCCGCCTGCATGGGGAGCGACATCGAGAAAGGGCAGACCGGCTTCGTTGAAGGGTTCTATGGTGGCGTCGCCGCCGATGATCCTCGTGCGGCCTTGGTCGGTCGAGACGTTTTGACTTCCGGCGGCACTGCGGCCGATGCCGCTGTGGCAATGTATTTCACCTTAGCCGTTACTTTGCCTTCGTCGGCAGGCCTGGGGGGAGGCGGCGTTTGCCTCGTGCGGGATGCAAAGAACGGTATAACCGAAGCCATTGATTTTACTTCCAAACCCGGGACAGGGCTTCTGGGGCCGGACCCCAGACCTGCCGCCGCGCCAGGGAACCCACGGGGTTTTTACGCTCTCCATGCTAAATACGGCAGCTTGCGTTGGGAGCGCTTGGTTGCGCCGGGAGAAAACTTTGCCCGTTTCGGGCATCAGGTATCTCGGGCTTTCGTGACCGATTTGGCCGGTGTTTCCGACGCACTTTTCAAGGACCGGTCCAGTCGTAACGTTTTTGCCAAAAAGGACGGTTCGGCCGCCGGTGAAGGAGATTTCGTCACTCAGATTAATCTGGCTGCGACGTTGTCATTGATTCGCAGTAAAGGTCCCGGTCCGCTTTATCAAGGTCCTCTGGCGCGCGCTTTCGTCGATGAGACGGCGAGAGCAGGGGGCGGTCTCACTTTGGAAGATATGCGCAAGACCTTGCCTCGTTGGCGAAAGACTCTGAGCATCGATGTTAAGGGGCTGACGAGAAAAACCGTTCACTTCGCGCCACCCCCAGCCATGGCTGGATTGGTTGAGGCGCAGCTCTTTTCGTTGCTCCAATTGGGTGGACGCTATGATGGGGCAGGAGAGGCTGAGAAAGCGCATGTCGTGGCGGATTCCCAAATGCGGACTTTCGCCGACCGTGGGCGCTGGCTTTCGGATACTGGAGACATTGTTGGAAATCCAGATGAGTTGATTGCGCCAGGGCATATTGAAAAGCTCGGTCAATCGTATAGCGAAGATCGAAAAACGCCGGTGGCTGCCGTCAACGGACGTTTGGCCGGTCGGCAGGAAAATACGTCCGGCACAGGGTTCGTCGCCATTGATGACAGTGGCGGTGCGGTTGCTTGTGCGGTGACGATGAACAACCTATTCGGTACGGGGCGTATCGCCGGGAATACAGGAATTCTCTTGGCGGCTCGTCCTGGAGCTAATGGCCGGGGGCCAATCTCTCTTGGTCCGGTGATGGTGGTCAATGATCATAGTAAAGAGCTGTTTTTTGCCGGGGCTGCTGCTGGCGGGGTGACGGCGGCGACATCATTAAGCGATGTTTTGGCCGGAACGATCATCGAAGGGGCCAATCTCGAAACGGCAATTATGCGACCAAGGCTACATCATAGTGGAATGCCTGATACGGTTTACTATGAGCCGAGCTACCCGGAAGCAGGATTAGCGGCCCTCAAGGAAAAAGGGCACGAAATTGTTGCTGCCCGTACGTTGGGGCGGGTTAATGCTGCCTTTTGTCCGGATGGATTGCCCGGCACCTCCGAGACCTGTGAAATTCACACGGACCCCAGAGGGTTCGGTCTCGCGGTTAGCGCCAACGAAAACTAACCGGAAACCAAAATTATGGCCTTGAAAATTTCCAGGCGCGGAATGGTGCCGCCTTTTATTGTGATGGACGTTATGCGGGCTGCTGCCGAAAAAGAGGCCGCGGGGGGCGATGTCCTGCATTTGGAAGTCGGTCAACCCAGTACGGCAGCGCCTTCCAGGGTGATTCAAGCGGCTAAGCAGGCGCTCGATTCCGAAAAAATCGGCTATACGCTGGCTTTGGGCCTTGAGCCTCTACGGGAACGTATTGCGCGTTATTACCAAGACTATTATAGCGTCAATCTTGCGCCGGAACGGATTGTCGTCACCACCGGGTCATCAAGTGGTTTTCTACTCGCTTTTTTGAGCGCTTTTGAGGCGGGAGACAGGGTCGGGGTTTGCAGCCCCGGATATCCGGCCTACCGCAATATCCTCAAAGCGTTGGGGCTAATTCCCGTTGATATCCCGGTAACGGCGGCAACGGATTTTCATCCCCGACCGGAAATGATTGATGCTTTGTCCGATCCGCTGGATGGACTTTTGGTCGCCAGTCCATCCAATCCCACGGGCAGTATGCTTTCGGCCGTTGAGTTGAACGAGCTTTGCGCTTTTTGCCGGGAACGGGGTATCCGTTTTATTTCCGATGAAATTTATCACGGCATTACCTTTGGTGAAAAAGCCCATACGGCACTCGCCTATGACGACGACGTAATTGTTATCAACAGTTTCTCCAAATACTTCAGTATGACCGGTTGGCGTCTGGGCTGGATGGTTGTGCCGGAAAATCTATTGCGCTCCGTAGAGTGTCTTGCGCAGAACATGTTCATTTCTCCGCCGACGCTTTCCCAGTTTGCCGGAATTGCCGCTTTCGATTGTATAGAAGAGCTGGACGCCAACGTCGCCCGTTATGCTCAAAATCGTGAGGTGCTTTTGAATGAATTGCCCAAGGCCGGATTTGATAAATTAGCGCCGGCCGATGGGGCTTTTTATCTCTATGCCGACGTGGGGCGGATGACCAACGATAGCCAGGATTT
>Ga0070728_10002356_pt1 | contig 23755 bp, 19 predicted proteins | sample tdDd471_FD_66723 | JGI IMG/M metagenome (GOLD analysis project Ga0070728, IMG submission 66723) | Marine sediment microbial communities from the Atlantic coast under amendment with organic carbon and nitrate - tdDd47.1 | ecosystem: Environmental > Aquatic > Marine > Coastal > Sediment | place...
CGGCATGGAAATGGCCGTGTTGCGGCGGTTGGCCATGCCAGTCCACCAGCAACGTCTCGGACTCGCTGACGGCCAAGGGCTGGGCCAGCGCCACGACCAGGCTGTCTCCGCCGTGGGTGAAGGCCATGACCTGGCCCGCGATACGGACACTGTCGCAGTCCAATTCATCGACCAGATCCAGGGTGACGGAGGCCAGGTCCTCCCGCCGGGCGGCCAACGCGATGGCAACCGTACCGGTGATGCTCCTCCGGGAGGGGTCCAGGCGCATGAATAGATCGTAGCTCAGGACATCGAAGCCGCGGTCGTCAGCGCGAGGCGGGGGGGAGTCGGTTGCCGGAGACCTCGGAGCCCCAGGCTCTGCCAGTTCGGGCGGCACCTCGCCGTGGGCCGGTGCCGGCAGAGGCCGTGTAGCCACAGCAGGCTTGTCGCCGGCCAAGGCGGAGCTGCAACCCAATAGTCCCCAGAGCAAGACGATGACAATGAAGGGTCTCATCCGCGGGTGACGCCGCAGTTCCAGCAGGCATCGAAACCCGCTTCGATGTGCTCTCCGCAGCCGGGACAATTCCAGGGATCCGACACACTGGTTTCGACCTGGCCATCGACGAATTCGCGAGCGGTTTCGAGGTCCTTGTCGGCGACCAGAACCTTCACCCCGGTAGTCAGGTCCAGATGGGGACGCATGCCGCCGCAGTTGTCCACTTCCACCAACACCTGTATGCCCAGGGTTTCCAGCTGGCCCTCCAGCACCTTGGCGTCGATCTCACTGGTGAAGGTCTGCAGGACCGTCATTCCGTCTCGCATGGCACGTCCTTTCGATTGAATGATTGCTTGACTCTACCATCATCCGGTGGCGGGGGCAAAGACCGCTCCGCCGGTATTCGCTGCTTGCCCATTCGCACCCGGGACGGGAAAATGCCGGGGTAGCCGCAAACATGACCCGAGGGAGTCCGCACCTTGGACGAGAGACGACTGATCCATCTCGAAAAACTCGCCGGTCTGCAGCTGGAGTCAGACGAACGCCGACGATTGCTCGTCGATCTGGCCCAGATGGCCACGCTCGTGGCCCGCTTGCCGGCCGGGGGTGGTCCTTTAATGGTCGATCCAGTCATCGGTTCCCAGAGGCCGGCGCCGCAGCTCGATTCTCCGGACAACGATTTCGCCGGCGATCTGTTTCTGGCCCGAGCCCCGCATCACGATGCAGGTTTTTTCGTCGTGCCGGCAGTGCGGCCGGAAAACGAAACGAAAGAGGAGGATCGGTGACCTCCTGGCGGTACCTCACGATGCACGCAGCTCGGGATCTGGCCGACCGGGGCGAGCTGGATCTCGACGCCATTGATCGGGCGATCCGCTCGGCGATCAGCGGCGAGAATCCGGCGCTTGGCTCCTACACCCAGTGTCTGTCTGCGGGGGCGAAACCACAAGCTGTTCCAGGCTCCACGGCCCACGCCCTCGCCGGATTCGGCGTCGCTATCAAGGCCAATATCGCCGGCACGGGCTGGCGTACCGACTGCGGCAGTCGCATCCTGAAGGAATACTCGGCACCCTATGACGCGACGGTCGTGGCCAGGTTGCGGCGGGCGGGGGCCCGGTTTTTGGGCGTAACGGCCATGGATGAGTTCGGCATGGGGTCATCCTGCGAGTATTCGGCCTGGGGTGAGGTTCACAATCCCTGGCATCCCGATCGCACTCCCGGCGGGTCCAGCGGCGGCTCGGCAGCCGCGGTCGCCGCGGGTCTGGCCTGGTACGCCCTGGGGAGTGATACCGGCGGCAGTGTTCGCCTGCCGGCCCACTGTTGCGGCATCGTCGGTCTCAAGCCTACCTGGGGACGTGTTTCCCGCTACGGGCTGACAGCCTTCGCTTCGTCTCTCGACACCATCGGAGTTCTGGCCCGCGACGTGAAGGACGCAGCTCAGGTCTACAGTGCCATCGCCGGTCCGGATCCCCTGGATGCCACCAGCCTGCCCGTTTCGCCGGGCGATCCGGTGGCGGCGTTGACGGGCCTGCCGCGCCGCCGCCGCATCGGCGTCCCGCGGGATTTCGTCAGGGCGGCGGCGACACCGGCGGTGATCGAGGATCTGGAGCGGGTGCTGGCCGGATTGTCCGCTGACGGAGCCGAGATCGTATCTGTTGATCTGCCCGGGCTGGAGGCAGCCCTGGCCACCTACACGGTCATCAGTTGCGCCGAAGCTGCCAGCAATCTGGCGCGATTCGACGGCACGTTCTATGGCGCGCGACAGCCGGGCTCTCACTATGCAGCCATGGTAGCGGAGACCCGCTCGGTCGGCTTCGGGCCCGAGGTGAAGCGGCGCATTCTGCTGGGCACCCATGTTCTGGCCGACGGCTACCGTGAACAGTTCTATCTGCGGGCGTGTCGGGCCAGGCAGGGCCTCGTCACCGGCATGACTGCTCTGTTCCGTGATATCGACGCCCTGGCTCTGCCCACGGCCCCGACGGCGGCGTTCGCCCTGGGCAGCCGCCTGGCCGATCCCATCGCGATGTACGGCAGCGACGTGTTCACGGTTCCGGCCAGCCTGGCTGGTCTACCGGCTTTGACGGTGCCCACGGGGCTGGATACCGACGGGTTGCCGTTGAGTGTGCAACTGGTGGGCCCCGCCTGCGGTGAAGATTACCTGTTGCAGTTGGGAGCCGCTGTCGAGGAACGTATTCGTTTTCGCGAACTGAAGGAGGCGCCATGGCAGCGGCCTCTATGAGTCGAAATGCCCTGCCGGCGACCGTCGGTCTGGAGATACACGCCAGGCTGCTGACGGGGACCAAGCTCTTTTGTCGCTGTGCCAACCGATATGGTGACGCGCCCAACCGCAATACTTGTCCGGTATGCCTGGGTCTGCCAGGGAGTCTACCGGTCCTGCAGGCGGGCGCATTGAATCTGGCTTTGCGGGTCGGTCTGGCGCTGGATTGCCGCATCAACGAGGTCAGCAGATTCGACCGCAAGAATTACTTCTATCCCGACCTGCCCCGCAATTACCAGATCACCCAGTTTGACCGACCCTTGTGTGTGGGAGGACAGCTGAACTGGAACCAGGATGGCATCACCCAGCCGGTGGGGCTGCGCCGAATACATCTGGAGGAAGACGCCGGGCGCAGCGTGGTCGGCAGGGGCCAGCCGACGCGGGTAGATTTGAACCGAGCCGGTACTCCACTTGTCGAGATTGTCACCGAACCGGACCTGAGCGGTGGCCATCCGGCCAGGCTCTGGCTGCAAGGTCTGCGCCGCTTGCTGGTCAGTCTGGAAGTTTGTGACGGGAACATGGAGGAAGGGAGTCTGCGCTGTGACGCGAATATCGGTCTGCAGGGCGTGGGCGACGGTCCCTGGACCGAGGTCAAGAACCTGAACTCGTTTCGGGCCGTGGCCCGGGCCGTGGATCACGAGATCGATCGCCTGCGAACTCTCGTTGCCGCGGGCGAGACGTTGCGTCGCCAGACGCGATCCTGGGATGAACGCACCGGAGCTACCAGGCTCATGCGCCACAAGGAACGGGAACAGGACTACCGATATTTTCCGGAGCCCGATCTGCCGTTGCTGACCGTGGACCCGGCCCGGCTGGAGACCCTTCGCGAGCAACTGCCCGAGTTGCCCGAGGCCCGGTGTTTGAGACTGCAGAGCAGACATGACCTGGCTGGGGCCGAAGCCGATCTGATCTGCCAGTGGCCCCGTCTAGCCGACTACTTCGAAAAGACCATGGACGATCTCTTGCCGCGATTGCATGAGGGGTCCGCCGGTAAGGTTCCAGCCGGACGGCTGACCGCGGGATGGATCTGTACCGAAACCCTGAGCGGGATGTCCGAACGGGATCTGCGTGGGGGCAGCTTTCCGGTTCCGCCGGTGGTGTTGGCCGAGTTGCTTTGGTTGCTTTCTGCCGGCCGGATCAGTCGCTCGACCGCTAAAACGGTTCATGCCGAGTACCTGGCCGGCACTTCTGGTGACGAATCCCCGGAGCAGATCGTCCGGCGCCTGGATCTGGGATCCATCGCAGATCCGGTGCAGGTGCGGGAGATCTGCTGGCAGGTTCTGGAGGCTGCTCCCTCACAGGTGAAACAGTGGCTGCAGGGTAAGGAGAATCTCTTCGAGTTCTTTGTCGGCCGTGTCATGGCCGCCAGTAGTGGCCGGATTGCTCCCGAAGCAGCGCGACAGTGCCTGAAATCACTCCTCTTGGCACGCCGCGATGACTCGTCCCTTTAGTTGCGAGCTTGCCCGGAGCAGGTGGCACCGGCGGGCCCTTCTGATTTTTGGTGAATCCAGTCGACGTAAGTCCTTATATGATAAAGTAATCTTTAAGTAGATATATGTGTCACAGTGTAGAAGTTGAAAAATTGTTAGGGCTCTCCTAGAATTTCGGGTTCACTGACTCTCGCTCTCCCCACATGGAGTTGGGGACACCCTGGCATGGAGGCTGCTGGGGGGGATCGCTATCGTGTTCTGGGGTTTTGACATACCCCTAAAACCTTGTATTTCGTCTTTTGTCTCGGTACCGGTTACCGCGCAGATAACGATCGGGTGGCTCCTGCCGTTGACGACGCTCGGTATCGTCCTGGCGGCGGGTCTGGTCGTGCTGTGGAGGCGTGACCGACTCTATCTGAAATCCAGGCTACGTCAGCGTGATCGCGAGCTGGCCGCGCTGCAACGGCGCATGGCTGGGCTGTGTGAGATACTGCCCGAACTCATCGTCGAGACCGACCGCCGAGGCGTCATCACGTTCATGGAGGGCGCCTGTGTTTCCATTCTGGGGCGACAGGCGGCAGAACTGGATCCAGACTACAGCATATCTCAACTCATTCAGCCTGATCAGCGTGATCAGTTCATGTTGTTCTTCAAGACTGCGCTGGCGGCTGATGAATTGGCGCCGGCCGAGTTCAGGCTCCGTCGACCCGACGGCACCAGCGTGCCCTGCCGGATCCACTGCGCTCCGGTTTCCGAAGGGCGCGGAGGCAAGGTCTCGGGTCTGCGGGCTGTCCTGCACGATATTCGACCAGAGATCCGCTCGCGCAAAGCGCTGGACCACCGACAGGCGGTGGAGGTGGCGATCACCGATATACTCAAGAGTTTCGCCGGCTGGACCGAAGGGGATCTGGACCAGGCTCTGACCCGAGCCCTGGAGTCCATTGCCGACCTGACGACGATCGACCGTTGCATCATGGTCCGGATCCTGGAGGACGGCGATTCCCTGAGCTGGGATTTCCAATGGCACGGTGAAGGAATCGAACCTGTGCCGGCTGATGAGGTCGGCGGCCTGTTGCAATCCTATCCTTGGGTAGGGTCCCAGCTCTCCAAGGGGCGTACCGTGCACCTGGAGAACATCCGCTCCCTGCCGGAGTCTGCACAGATGGAACGCGATCGCTGGGCGCGCCTGGGCACGGAATCGGTTCTGAGCATTCCCTTGTTTGCCAAGAAACAGCTGATCGGCGCCCTGTCGTTCCACAGCGTGCGGCGGCCTGGTAACTGGCACGAAGATGATGTGCGGTTGCTGTCAACCATGGCCGGTATAATGGCCGACGCCATGCAGCGACGGGCCGCCCAGCTGGAACAGGACGCAACCCACCGCCGTCTCGTCCAGACCATCGAATTCCTGCCTGATGCGACCTTTGTCATTGACGCCGAGCGGCGGATTGTGGCCTGGAACCGGGCCATGGAGGAGCTGACCGGAGTACCGAAGGAGGAGATGCTGGGCCAGGGCGACTACGCCTACTCCGTACCTTTCTACGGCGAGCGCATCCCCATCCTGATCGATCATTTTGGAGACGCTGACCTGGGTAGCTGGCGGCAACTCTACAATTTCGTGGAGATCAACAAGGACACCCTGTACGCCGAGAGTTTCGTGCCGTTCCTCAACGACGGCAAGGGTGCCTACTTGTGGTTGACCGCGTCTCCGCTCTACGACTGCGACGGCAACATCGTCGGCGCCATCGAGTCCCTGCGGGATATCACCTACCGCAAGCGTTCGGAGGAGGCTCTGCGGCACAGCGAGGAACGGTATCGGCGGCTGGTCGAGACCATGAACGATGGTGTCGGCGTGATCGGCCCCGATGGTTCGATCACCTACGTCAACGACCGCATTTGCGCCATGACCGGGTTCACGCGGGAAGAGTTGCTGGGGCAGAGGGTGGACCGATTCCTGCCGGATTTGAGTCCCGAGCGGGTCGTGGATGAATGGCCGGGCTGGAACCTGCCACAGGGCGAAGCCCTCGAGATGGAGCTTCCCTGTAAAAACGGACGGATTCTGCCGGTGCGGATCAGCCCGGCTCCCATCCATGATCGGGCGGGCGAATTCCAGGGGGGGTTCGCCATCATCGCGGACATGACCTCGATTCGTGAGGCGGAAACCAGGATCCGGCGTTTGAACGAAGATCTCGAGATTCGGGTGATCGAGAAAACGCGGGAACTGCTGGCGACGAATCGGGCGCTCAGGCGCAGCGAGGCGCGGTTCCGGCGTATCATCGAGAACCTACGAGAGGGATTCATCTTCTACGCCCATGATACGCGGGGTGAGTTCACCTACATCAGTCCGTCGTACCGGGATGTTTTGGGTTACGCCACGCTGGAAGAGGCCTTGCCCCTGCTCAACCAGTGGCTCGAGCTTCCTGAGAACGCCGACGCCCGGCTTTGTTCCGAGCAATCGGCCCTGGGCTTACGCCAGCGGCCCTACGACCTGGAGGTCATCCACAAGGATGGTTCGCGCCGTGTTCTGGAGATCCTCGAGGTGCCGGTCTTCGACGAGTCGGGAGCGGTGATCTCGGTTGAAGGCCTGGGCAGGGACGTGACCGCAGACCGGCGCAATCTGCGCCTGATTCGTGAAGCCCAGCAGCATCTGGTGGAATCGGAGAAGATGGCTGCCCTCGGCAGTCTGGTTGCCGGCCTATCCCACGAGATCAATACTCCCGTGGGGATCGGTGTGACCGCCATCTCCCACCTGGATCAGATGGCCGCTGACTGTCGCCATTCGTATGTGAACGGCGGATTGACCCGCAGCGGTTTCGAGCAGTTTCTGGCGTCGACGGGCGAGACCGTCGATTTGATCCAGACCAACCTGAATCGAGCCGCCGACCTGCTGCAGAACTTCAAGCTCGTGGCGACCGACCAGTCGGCGAGCAAGGACCGGGTGTTCGATGTGGGCGAGTACCTGGATGACATCATCCGCAGCTTGAGTCCCCGCTTCCGCAATACCGGCTTCTCCGTCAGTTGCAGCTGCCCCGCGGACCTGCAGTTGCGGTGCGATCCCGGGGCTCTCTATCAGATCATCACCAACCTGGTCATGAACTCCCTGGCTCACGGGTTTGACGGACTGCTGGTCGGTGCCATTCGCATCGAGGTCCACGCAGAGCATGACCAGGTCATCATTGAGTACAGCGACACCGGCATTGGAATGAGTGCACGGCAACTGGCTCGGATCTATGAGCCTTTCTACACGACCAAACGGGGGCGCGGGGGGACCGGTCTCGGCATGCACATCGTCTACAACAACGTCACCCAGAATCTCGGCGGCAACATCACCTGCCACAGCAAGCCCGGCAAGGGAGTGCTGTTCCGCATAGCGGTACCCTTGCTCATGGAGGTCGAACATGGCTGATCCGAATCACGTCGATCCTGCCGGAGCAGATCTACTGCACTTCGCAGCCGAGCAACCGGATTCCGACGACCGTCCTGGGCAGGGGGAAGCTGCAGACACCAACGCCGGGAGCTGGAAGCTGCTGATCGTCGACGACGAGGACGAAGTTCATACACTGACCCGGCTGGTGCTCAAAAACTACGATTTCGAGTCCCGGAGTTTGACGCTTTTAAGCGCGTACTCGGGAGCCGAGGCCCGCAGCATCATCCGGGAGCATCCGGATATCGCCATCATCCTGCTGGACGTGGTGATGGAGCGGGAGGATTCGGGATTGCGACTGGTACATTTCATTCGCAACGAGCTACAGAATAGGCACGTGCGCATCATCCTGCGCACAGGGCAGCCGGGGCAGGCGCCGGAACAGGAAGTGGTCGCTCACTACGACATCAACGACTACAAGGCCAAGACCGAACTCACGGCCCAGAAGCTGTTCACGACCATCACCAGCGCCCTGCGCTCGTGGCGGGACATCCAGCTGATTGAAAGCAGCCGCCGGGGTTTGCAGAAGGTCCTGTCTGCCAGTGGTGCCCTCTTCGAGTGGCAATCGCGCAGCCGTTTCATCGGCGGCGTGCTGGAACAGTTGGTTCGCCTCGCCGATGGATCGCGGTTGTCGGGCTCCGCAGCGGCCGATCCGGGCAATGGCGGCGGATCCGACGGCCTGTCCGGGCTGGCGGCCCGACGGATCGAGGGCAGATTCGTCATTGTTGCCGGTACGGGCGGCTTCGAGACCACCGTCGGCGACTCGGTGCGGGACGTGGTGCCGGATTCGACCGCCCTGATGGTCACCAGAGCGACCCGTCAGGGTGCGGAATTCTTCTTCAACAACAGCTTCGTGTCCTGTATCCGGGCAGACAACGGCGAAGAGATCCTGTTCCTCCTGAAGGGATGTCGTGAATTACGGGCCATGGAGCGGGACCTGGTCCGGATCTACATGGCCAACGCCGCGATGGCCTTCCACAACGTGAATCTATCTCTCGAGATCATCGAAACCCAGAAGGAGATCATCCACACCCTGGGTGAGGTGGTGGAGACGCGGAGCCAGGAGACGGCCAACCACGTGCTGCGCGTCGGCAAGATGGCTTACCTGCTGGCGGTTCGCAACGGGATGGACCCCGACGAAGCGGCGATCCTGCAATTGGCAGCACCGATGCATGATGTCGGCAAGGTCGGTATCCCCGACGCCATCTTGAACAAGCCCGGGGCCCTGACTGAGGCCGAATACGAGGTCATCAAGACTCACACCACCATCGGTCACGAGATCCTGCGCAAGTCCCAGCGGAGGATCATGCGGGCCGCTGCAGTGGTGGCCCAACAGCACCACGAGCGCTGGGACGGTAGCGGATACCCCGACGGCAGAGCCGGCCTGGACATCCATCTCTATGGCCGGATCACCGCCCTGGTGGATGTCTTCGACGCCCTGGCGAATCGACGCATTTACCGGGACGCCTGCGATCTCGGCGCCGTAGTGGCCATGCTCCGCGAGCAGCGGGGCGGCCATTTCGATCCGGAGCTGGTGGACTGCTTCCTGTCTCATCTCACGGAGTTCGTCAGTATTATCCGTTCGCACCCTGATCTCTCGGCGGTGAGAGAGGAGGAGGGCAGGGCCTGAACCGGAGATTTCGTGGTCCTACGAGCGAGGTCTCCCTTGCGGTGGCGGCCGATCGGCGCGAAAATGGGGTCAATGACAAATCCCTGGCTTCGGCCTTTTTTTAGCTCTGGAGGTCCCCCTTGAGTCAACGCGATCCCCATTCCTATACCGCCCTCGACCAGGGCCGGGTCACCAGCCTGGAGCTGGACCTGAAGGTCGATTTTACCAGTCGGAGAATCAACGGCAACGCACGTTTGAATCTGGCCGGACCGGTCTCAGGTCCTCTGGACCTGGACACCCGTGACCTGGAGATCCGCGGAGTCGCCGACGGCACGGGCAATCCCCTCGAGTGGGACCTGGCTGCAGCGGATCCTGTGCTGGGCTCACGTCTGCGCGTGACGCTGCCTGTGGCAGCCGATTGCGTGATCATCGACTACACGACCAGTCCGGAAGCCAGCGCTCTGCAGTGGCTGGAGCCGGCCCAGACCGCTGGCGGTGAGCATCCCTATCTCTTCAGCCAGTGTCAGGCCATTCACGCCCGCAGCGTGGTGCCCTGCCAGGATTCGCCTTTGGCCCGTTTCTCGTTCACGGCGAAGATGACGGTCCCCGAGGCCTTGACCGTGGTGATGGCCGCAGCCCCGGGGGAGAGCGGTCCGGGCGAGGAACCCGGTACCCGGGCGTTTTCCTTCGCCATGCCCCAGGCCATTCCGCCCTACCTGTTCGCGTTTGCGGTGGGCAATCTCGTCTCCAAGGACCTGGGCCCGCGCTCGACGGTCTACACCGAACCCGAAATGCTCGAGAAATCGGCGTGGGAGTTTGCCGAAGTCGATTCCATGCTGCTGGCCGCCGAGGAGATCTTCGGCCCCTATCTTTGGGACCGGTTCGACTTTCTGGTGATGCCGCCTTCTTTCCCGTACGGAGGCATGGAGAATCCGCGTTTGACCTTTCTGACGCCCACGTTGCTGGCCGGCGACCGCTCCCTGGTCAATGTCCTGGCTCACGAGCTGGCCCACAGCTGGACGGGTAATCTGGTGACCAACGCCACCATGGACGATTTCTGGCTCAACGAGGGCTTCACCGTCTGGGCCGAACGCCGCATCCTGGAAAAGCTGGACGGTCTGGAAGCCAAGTCCTTGTCGGCGGCCATCGGTCGTAACGGCTTGATGGCGGCCCTCGAGAGTTTTGGCATGGAGTCGCCCTTCACCCGCCTGCAAACCGACAGCGCGGGCTCGGATCCCGACGAATTCTACTCGCTGGTTCCCTATGAAAAGGGATTCCTGTTCGTGGCCCTGATGGAAGAAACCGCCGGTCGCGAACCCTTCGATGCCTTCGTGAAGAAGTACATCGAACGCTTTAGTTTCACCTCGATTACGACTGCTGAGTTCGAGGAGTTTCTGAGCGCAGAAATGCCAGGGCTGGCCGACCAGGTTCGGGCCGAGCAGTGGATTCACCAGGCGGGACTGCCGGACAATGCCCCGGTGTTCACTTCCGACCGTCTAGCCATGCTCGAAGGGCTGGCCAAGGGCTGGTCCGACGGCGCGCGACCGGAGGTGGCCGCGGCCAAGACGTGGTCTCCCGAGGACTGGCAGATCTACCTGCAGGCGGTGCCGCGCAAACTGCCGGAAACGGATTGCGCCTGGCTGGACGAAAACTTCGCACTCACGAACCAGGGCAACTGCGAGATCCTCTGCAACTGGCTGGTCATTGCCGCCAACAGCGGCTACGAACCGACCTTCGATCGCATCAGCAGCTTCCTGGGCGAGGTGGGGCGCATGAAGTATCTCAAGCCCCTGTTCACGGCGCTGCAGGGCAGTGAAAAGACAAAAGAGATGGCCGGCAAGATCTTCGCGGACAATGCGGCGGGGTATCACCCCATCGCCCGCGGGGGTATCGAACGGATCATCAACGGCTGATCCTCCGCGGACCTGCCGACCAGACGCGCCGGATCCCTGCGGGGATCCGGCGCTTTGCCTGGACGATCGGATCGGGATTCAACGTGCGACCAGGATGCGGACCTCGGCCAGGATTTCTTCAAGCAGAACCGGATCGGCTTCGCTGGCAGACCACCGGTTGATCAGACGGCCTCCGCCGTCGAAGACCAGGATGTTGGCCCTCTCCTCGACACAGCAATAGGCTTGGTCGAAGACGCCGTCCCAGTCCAGCAGGGTCCAGCGGTCGGGATCCTTGGCCATCTTGTCCTTGATCATTCCCTTGACGAAAAAGGGTGCCCCCTTGGTATGTGCCACACGCAGGCGACGCACCCGGTAGCCAGCGATCTCGGCGGCCAACGAGTCGCTCAGGGCCGGATCCCAGTTCTCCAAATACTCGCTACCCCGGCGGTCACCCCAGGTGACGACCAGTACGGCGTTCCGAAAACGTCCGTCGGTGTGCAGACGGTCGAACTGGTCCTTGAGCTTGAAGGAAATCAGCTCTTCCTGCGGCGTGCAGTCGCCGGCAATCCCCGGCGCGCTCACCAGGATCAGCAGCAAATTGCCTAGCAGCAGATTGCCCAGTAGCGAGAGTTTCGCGTGGCGATACCGGTGCGACACTACGAAGTCTCACCGGTGTCGGATCTCAGGATATTCGACTCGCCCTCAGAGCGGGCGACGACCACTGCGCCGCAGCTGTCGCTCCAGACATTGACGGCGGTACGGCACATGTCCAGCACCGGGTCGACGGCCAGGATCAAGGCCAGACCTTCCAGCGGTAGTCCCACTGCGTCGAGGATGATGGAAATCATCACCAGCCCGGCGGCGGGAATTCCCGCGGCTCCGATACTCGCCAGCAGGGCCGTCAGCACGACGATGACCTGGGCGCCGACACCCAGTTCCACGCCGTAGGCTTGGGCGATGAAAAGGGCGGCCACGCATTCGTAGAGGGCGGTACCATCCATGTTGATGGTCGCACCCAGGGGGAGGACGAAACTGGTTACCCGGTTGCTGGCGCCGGCGCCGTTCTCGATGCGGTCCATGGTCAGCGGCAGGGTCGCCGAGGAACTACGGGTCGAGAACGCCGTCATCAGGGCCGGCGCCATGACGCGCGCGTGGCGCACCGCCGGCAAACGGCCCACTATGCGGACCAGCAGGGGCAAGGTCACCGTCGCATGCAATACCAAGGCGCCCAGCACCGTCAGACCGTACTTGGCCAGGGGACCGAAGGCGGCGAATCCGCTGGCCGCGGTGATCTTGGCCATCAATCCGAAGATGCCGATGGGCGCGGCGCGGATCACCCAGCCGGTGATGCGCATCATCACGCCGAAAAGAGTTTCCCAGAAGTTGAGCTGGAAGCTGCGGTGCTTCTCCGGCAACTGGGCCACCGCAATGCCGAAGAGCAGGCAGAAGAAGATCAAGGGCAGCATTTGGCCCTCGGCTGCGGCGGCCACTGGATTCTCCGGGATCATGCGCTGAATGATGCCCACCAGGTCACCCGCCCCGCGGCCCTGCAGGGTTTCGGTCAGTTCCGCCGTGGGCGCTTCCAGGCCAAGACGTTGACCCACGGCCTCGTTCCCCGAAATGCCGGGCTGCACGAGGTTCACCAGCAACAGACCGGTCAGGATTGCCAGCAGGCTGGTCGATACATACCAGGCGAAGGTCTTGGTGAACAGCCGTCCCAGTCCGCGGCTGGCGCCGACGCCGGCCACACCCGAGATGATAGAGCCGGCAATCAGCGGTACGATCACCATCTTCAACGCACGCAGAAACAGCGTACCCAGGAAATCGAACACCGCGTAGGGGGACAATCCGCCCAGGATGACGCTCTCTCGCGGCCAGATCAGGCCCGCGCCGACGCCCAGGGCCAGGGCGGCCAGGATCTGCAGGGGAAGGTGGCGACTGTTGCTCATGATTCCATTCCCGGTCGGGGGAGTCGTGGTTGCCAACCGCAGTCTAGTCGCCAGCGCGTGTCCGCTCAAGGAGGAACACGCCGAACGGCGGCGGCTTTCTCCACTGGCAATCGGTGATCGCGGTGCTAGTATGACAGGGATTGACAGAAATCTCCGGCCCGCACGCGGGCCGTTCGCCTGTATCCTGGAGGATGTACTCATGCGATGGACCGTGACCAAGACCGGGCTGGCCGAGACCCCCGGTGACCTGATCGTGTATCCCGTATTCCAGAAGGATGACGCCGCGGACCTGGGCGCCCTGCTCAAGGCTGCCGGCGGCCCGCCCAGCGCTGCCAAGGGCAAGGGCAAGTCAGGCCACGGTGGCGGTACGGGTCTCAAGGGAATCATCGAGAGCGCGGGCTTCACCGCCAAAGCCGAAACGACTCTGCCGGTCTATTGCGGCGGAGTGAAGGCGGGCTGGTTCCTACTCGTGGGCATGGGGCCGGCGCAGAAGGCCGGTTTGCAGACCGTGCGCAAGGTCGCGGGCAAGGCCGCCCGCGAGGCCCGCAGCATGAAGGCGGCTCGGGTGCTGGTCTCGTTGCCGGCGGCCGGGGTCTTGAACCTGGACGATACCGCGCTGGCCCGTTGCTGGGTCGAAGGGGCGGAACTGGCGCTGTCACCCATCGGCGAGTTGAAAACCATGCCGAAGAAGAAGCGGCCCGCCGATCCCAGGGATTGGAAGTTCCTGGTCGAGGCCCCCCGGCATCGCGCGCTGCGTGGTGGTGTTCAGGAGGCTGAAGCCATGGTCGCCGGATGCATCTTCGCCCGCCATCTGGTCAATTTGCCGCCGAACATCCTGACTCCGGCGGAGCTGGCCAGTCAGGCGCGACGCATGGCCCGTAGCGAGGGCCTCAAGTGCCAGATCCTGGGCGTGCCCCAGCTCAAGAAGCTGAAGATGGGGGGCATCCTGGGCGTGGGACAGGGGTCCACCAATCCGCCCCGGCTGATCGTTCTGGACTACAAGGCACCTGCAGGCACGAAGGTGCCCACGGTGGCCCTGGTCGGCAAGGGTATCACCTTCGATTCCGGCGGCATCTCCTTGAAACCCAGCGCGGGAATGGGGGACATGAAGTCGGATATGGGCGGTGCGGCCGCTGTCCTGGGAGCGGCGGTGATCGCGGCCAGACTCAAATTGCCGGTGAACCTGCAGGTTCTCGTGCCCACGGCCGAGAACATGCCCGACGGCTCGGCGGTCAAGCCGGCCGACGTGATCACCATGGCCTCTGGCAAGACTGTCGAGGTACTGAACACCGACGCGGAGGGCCGGCTGATCCTGGCCGACGCCCTGTGGTACGCGGGGCGATCCAAGCCCGACTATCTGATCGATGCGGCCACGTTGACCGGAGCATGCGTCGTGGCGCTGGGCAAGTTCTTTGCCGGTGCCATGGGTAACAGCGGCGAGTTGCTGGAAATCCTGCAACAGGCCGGCGGCGAAACCTTCGAGCGAGTGTGGCAGTTGCCCCTCATAGACGAGCACAAGGAGGCGGTCGAGGGTACCTGGAGCGATCTCCAGAACATCGGCGGAGGCAGGGAAGCCGGGGCTTCCACCGCCGGTGCGTTCCTGGCCCACTTCGTGGACGATAGCCAGGCCTGGGCCCACGTGGACATAGCGGGTATGGCCCTGGCCGACAAGGGGACCGCAACCGGCCCCAAGGGTGGTACGGGCTTCGGCGCCCGACTGTTGGCGCGGGCCATTCAGATCCTTGTCACCTGACCCGACTCCGCAGAACCTGGACGGACCGGCGGCCTCCGAGCCGCCGGTCGGTGTCCCGCCGACGACCGAGCGCTTGGGTGACGTTACCCGGCGCCGTCTGGTCGCGATCATCTACCGCCTGGCCTTACCAGTGGTGCTGGCGAGCATCTCCCAAACCCTGATGGGCCTGGTGGACACGCTGATGGTCGGTCGGCTGGGAGAGGCCCCGCTGGCCGCCGTCGGTGTGGCGACCCTGCTGTTCTCGGCCGTGGCCATGAGCATCAAGGCCCTGGACGTGGCGGCCCAGACCTACACCGCCCGTAGGATCGGCGAAGGGCGCGACTCCGAGGTGGGCGCGATCCTGGCCACGGCCGTGACCGTGAGCGTGGTCGCCGGCGCCCTGTTCATGCTGGTGGGTTTGCTCTGGCCCACGGGACTGATGTCGCTGGTCTCACGGGATCCCGAAGTCCAGCGTCTGGGACGGGACTACCTCGTTTATCGCTACGCGGGGATGCTGCCACTGCTCGTATACTTCATGTGCAAGGCGGTGTTCGACGGCATTGGCTGGACGCGCATCGGCATGACCGTGGGCATCGGCATGAACCTGCTCAACGTCCTGTTGAACTGGCTGCTGATCTTCGGCAAGTTCGGCCTGCCCGAAATGGGAGTGGGCGGCGCAGCCCTCGCCAGTTCCGTGAGCGCGGCGCTGGCAGCGGTGGTGATCGTCGGGTACGCCCTGCGTCCTGCCATTCGGCACCGTTTCCGTTTGCTGTGCCGGACGAACTTCCAGCCGCACTTGATCGGACCGTTTCTGCGCATCGGCTGGCCGCCGGCGCTCCAGACGCTGGGCAATCTGGTCGCGGTCCTGGTGTTCTTCTTCATCCTGGGACGGATTTCTACCCTGGCGGTGGCGGCCAGCAACGTGGTCCTGCGCATCGCATCACTGTCGTTCATGCCCGGCTTCGGTATCGGGGCCGCGGTCCAGACCCTCGTGGGCCAGTCCCTGGGCCGCAAAGATCCGCGGGGCGCACGCCGGGCCAGCTGGGGCGGGGTTGGGTTGGCCCTGGTCTTCATGGGTGTTTTTGGTGTGGCCTTCGTGGCGATACCTGGCACTCTACTGCGGGTGTTCTCATCGAGCGAGGCCCTGATCCAGGCCGGAATCCCGATACTCAGACTGCTGGGTCTGGTCCAGGTCATCGATGCGGTGGGACTGACTCTGGCGGGCACCCTGCGCGGAGCGGGCTCGACGAAGGCGGTCATGCTCGTGGATATCATCACGGGATTCGGCCTTTTGCCGCCCCTGGCTTATCTTTTGGGAATCGTTCTGAACTGGGGACTGATGGGGGTCTGGTTGGCCCTGTTGATCTGGTTCACGTTGTTCGCCGTGGGCATGGTCTGGCTGTTCTTGCGCAGCGACTGGGAGGAGGTGCGTCTTTGAACCACAACGGGCCCGATTCAGGAACCACCGCGCCCGAACGTCGGGTGCTGACTGTCCGTCAACTCAACGAGGAGATCTCAGCTGCCGTGGATGCCGCCTTCCCGTCCACGGTCTGGGTGCGAGGAGAGGTGCAGCGCCTGCCGGCGGATGCGGGTCGTCGCAAGCACGTCTATTTCGAACTCCACGAAACCGGGGGCAGCGGTGCGGCCGAGTACCAGATTCCCGTCTCGCTCATGGACTGGGATCGACGCCGCTTCGGACTGGGGCGCTTTCTCGACGGGACCGATCCAGACTTTCAGATCGCCAACAAGATCGAAGTCTGCCTCGAGTGCAAGCTGGATTTCTATGCGCCCTTCGGTAAGCTGAGCTTGAAGATTGTGGGAGTCGATCGCACGTTTGCCCTGGGCCGTCTGGAGGCCAGGCGCCGGGAGATCCTGGCCTTCCTGGAGCAGGAGGAACTGTTGACCCGCAATGCGGCGGTGCCTTTGCCCGAACTGCCGTTGCGGATCGGATTGATCACGGCCGCGGGCAGCGCAGCGGAACAGGATTTCCAGACCGGCCTGGCCGCCTCGCCCTGGGCTTTCCAGGTGACAATGCGGAGCACCAAGGTACAGGGCGAACGGGTGCAGGCCGAGGTCATTGCGGCCATCGAGAAGCATCTGGCCGGAGGCGTAGAGGTGATCGTGATCACCCGCGGCGGCGGCTCCCGTGCCGATCTGTCCTGGTTCGACCAGAAGGACCTGGCCGTGACCATAGCCCGGTGTCCCGTGCCTGTGATCACGGCCATCGGACACCAGATCGATCGATCCATTGCAGACCTGGTGGCGCATCACGCCTGCAAGACGCCTACGGCGGCTGCCGAATTCCTGGTCGACCGTGTCGATCTGGCCGCCGGCCGGGTGGCTGATGGGGTCCAGAGATTGCGGACCGCGGCCGCTCGTCTGCTGGACTCGTCCAGCCTTCAGCTACAGGTGGCCGATCGCCTGGTGCGGGCCACGGATAGTGCCCTGCGGCAGGGGCGGGTCAGGGTTCGGGATTCAGCCGGCATGTTGTACAGACTCGTCACCGGCCGCTTGGCGGAGGGGCAGAGCCGACTGGCTGATCTGCGCAGCCGATTGGGAAGTGCGACAGTGACGGAGGTTGCCGATTCCCGGCAACGACTCGATAGTCTGCGTATCCAGGTGGCAACATCGGCCCTCGGACGCTTGGCGCAGGCCGACCGGCAACGCCGGCACCTATCCCGTCAACTGGGCCGCGAGGCGGTCCGACCCGTGACCGCGGGTGGCCGCCGATTGGACGGGCTGGCAACCCAGGTGCGCCTGCTGGATCCCGCGCGATTGCTGGCGCGCGGTTATACCATCACCTTGAATAGTGATGGTAAAATATTGAAAAAAGCTGAGTTAATTGCTGCGGGGGACCGTCTGCGGACCCGGTTTGCCGATGGTGACGTGAACAGCATCGTACAAACCGGTAGCGCAATCGGCGGTACCGGCCAGGGCGGCAAGGGAAAACGAAAGGGCAAGACCAGTGGCGGAAAAGAAGAAGACACCGGCCAAAAAACTCTCTTTCGGTGATGCAGTCCAGGAGGTCGAGGGAATACTCGCTCGCCTGGAGGAGGACGCCGTCGATATCGACCAGCTGGGCGCCGAGGTTCAGCGGGCGGTGGAGCTGATCCAGGTCTGCCGCGACAAGCTTGAGAAGACAGATCAGGAGGTCCGGGATTTGGTCACGGGGCTGGAGGAGCCCCGTGACGCAACCCCGGTGACAGCGGAGACGGCGGAAGACGGAGAGGACCTGCCCTTCTGATGGACCCATTGATCCAGGTTACCAATCTGACCCGGGACTACCGGTTGACTCGCAAGCGCGAAGGAGTCACCGGCGGCCTGGTGGACCTGATCCGTCCCCGCCGCGAGACGCTGCGGGCAGTGGACCAGGTCTCATTCGCCATCGAGCCGGGGGAGATGGTGGGCTACATCGGTGCCAACGGGGCCGGTAAGTCCACAACAATCAAGATGCTCACCGGGATCCTGACCCCGACGGCCGGGGAGGTCTCGGTCGGTGGACTCGTGCCCTGGCGCCAGCGTCTTCAGTACACTCGCCACATTGGTGCGGTCTTCGGCCAGCGCACCCAGTTGTGGTGGGATCTGGCGGTGGTCGAATCCTTCCGTCTGCTGCAGAAGATCTACGAGGTTGACGATCGTACCTACGACCAGCAGATGACGATCTTCGACGAGCTGCTGGACATCAACGAGTACTTGCACCAACCGGTGCGCAAGCTTTCGTTGGGTCAGCGCATGCGCTGCGACCTGGCGGCGGCTCTGCTACACCAGCCGCGGATCCTGTTCCTGGACGAGCCGACCATCGGTCTGGATGTCGTGGCCAAGGAAAATGTGCGGGGCTTCCTGCGGGAGATCCGCGATCGCCATGGCGTGACGGTGATCCTGACCACCCATGACCTGGGGGACATCGAGCAACTGTGCCGGCGGGTGATCATCATTGACAAGGGCAAGGTACACTTCGACGGAGAACTGGATGACCTGCGCCGGCGCACGGGTAACCGTGTCCGGCTGACGGTGGAGTTGAGGGAGCCGGTGCCCAGCAGCCTATTGGCCGACGCCACCGGCGACCTGCCCGTGGTCTGGACCGCGAACGAGGGCAAGCAGCACCACGCAGAATTCAGCCGCCGGGACGCGGCGGGCGCCGAGGTCATCAAGCGCATCGTCAATGCCTGTCCGGTATCGGATCTGCACATGGCCGAGCCGGATATCGAAGAAGTGGTCCGTCAGATCTACCGGGAAAGCGCGGCGGAACATCCATGAACCAGACCGCTACACCCACGGCCCTGATACCTTGGCGCCGCAGCCTGCTGGCTTCCCTGGGCTTGTATTTCTATTTCATCCGGCTGGCCTTTCTTAAGTTTCTGGCCTACCGCCTGCGATACTATACCGGTGTCGTCAGCTACACGATCTTCGTGGCGGGACACTACTACCTCTACAGTGCGCTGTTTGCCAGCAAGGCTGCTCCTGGCGGTGAAGCGGCGGCAGGCCAGCTCATCGGCGGTCTGACGCTGCCTGAGATGATCACCTACGTGGCCATCAGCTGGATCGGGCGCAGCTTCTACTTCAACAACATAGCCCGCGATCTGAGTCATCAGGTTCTCGATGGCGAGATCGCCATGCAGCTGATCAAGCCGTTCCATGTCCAGACCGTGATGATGTTCGAGGCCATCGGGGAGTCGGGTTTCCGACTGATGATGTTCACTTTGCCGATCATGGTGGTGGTCGTACCGGTATTCCGGATAGCCGGACCGTCCGATCCCGCTCTCTACCTGTGGACCTTTGTCAGTTTCTGTCTGGCCCTGGTGATCTACAGCCAGTTCAATTTCCTGCTGGGCTGCCTGGCCTTCTACATGAAGAATATCCAGGGCGTGATGCGGGCGAAGATGGTGAGCATGGATTTCCTGACAGGTGTGGTGGTGCCCTTCACCTTCTTTCCCGAATGGTTCCAGCAGGTGGTTTCGTGGTTGCCGTTCCAGGGCATCAGCTACATCCCGGTGACCATCTATCTGGGCAAGCGGACCGGCGAAGACCTCTACGCCGCCTTGCTGTTGCAGCTGGCCTGGTCGGTGGGCTTGTTCATTGCCGGTCGCCTGGTCTGGCGGTTTTCTATGCGGCGCGTGACCGTGCAGGGAGGGTGAGATGCAGACCCTGCCGTCAATCCGACGCCGTGGCCCGGTCGCTCACCTCTGGTGGCAATTGACCATCTTCGGGGCGTACTTCGCCCAGTTCGTCAAGAGCCGCCTGGCTTATCGCATGGACTTCCTCATCGATACGATGGCGGTGTCGTTCAGCATGGTCATCCAGCTCGCCGTGTTGGCCACTCTCTTCAGCAAGGTCCAGGCACTGCAGGGCTGGAGTTTCGAACAGGTGCTCTTCATCTACGGATTCAGTCTGCTGCCCCTGGGCATCTTCAACCTGACGAGCGTCAACCTCTACCAGTTCTCCGACCGCTACATCATCAAGGGCAAGTTCGACCGTGTCCTGCTTCGGCCGGTGAGTACCCTGGCCCAGGTGCTTTGCGAGTCGTTCAATGTTTCGGGATTGAATGAGATCGTCCTGGGCATCGTGGTCATGATCTATGCCGGTTTGAAACTCCAGCTAACCCTCGGTGTTGGAGAGGTACTGGCGCTCATGGTCCTGGCCCCGGCCGCATCGCTGGTATACTCGGGTGTGTTCCTGGCCATCACTTCGGTGTCGTTCTTCATCGAGGACAAGATGGGCTTGGCGCCGCCGGTATACAATCTGATCCGGTTCGCCCGCTACCCGATCACCATCTACAGCTGGCCGGTACGGGTGTTCCTGACGTTCCTGCTGCCGTTCGCGTGGGTGGCTTTCTATCCAGCGACCTGGTTCGTGGGTGCTGCCGAGTTCAGCCGTCTGGCGTGGCTCACTGTACCGGTGGGTTGCATCGTGTTCGGCGGTGCGGTATTGATCTGGCAGGTAGGGGTGAAGAATTACACGAGTACCGGCAGTTGAAAGCTGGTGCCGATGGTACTGCATTCGAAAAGGGGGAACATGATGAAGTCCAAGGTCCGGACGCGATTCGGAAGCGAGGTTCGACGAGGAGCCATCGCCTTGATCTTGCTGATGGGGTTGATTGCGACGCCCGCTCTGGCAGACCAGTGGTGCGGTGAGAATGGACTGGTCCGGTTCTCATTCAGCGAGGGCGACTCCCTGGTTTCGGTCCACACCACCGGCGAGCCCGAGGGTGGAGTCACCACGGTGGATCTATGGGCCTGGTTGACCGACCTGGATCCCGTCTCCCGTGACGAAGAGGCTTTCCTGGCAGTCGGCGGCTTCGAACTGCAACTGGTCATAGATGGGGGCGAGGCATTCATCCTGGAGCAGAATTTTCCAGGCGAAGTATTGAATCTGGGGCAGTCCATGGGCAGCTGTGTGACGGGATTCGAGGTGGCTGCGTCCCTGCGTACCGGTCAGGTGCAGTTGGTCCATTGGAAGATCATGTTCCAAGGCCGGCCGGAAGACGTGACCTTCCGCCTGGATCCAACAGGTCTGCCGTCCTGCGGTCGTGTCGAGGGTTGTGACGGGAGCGGTTCCAGCGCCCTGTACATCGGGGCCGAAGGCAGTCGCCAGCTGGACGCCATGTTCGGTGCGGGTTACGTGCCGGCGATCCTCAACCCTACGGGCAAGCTCAGCCTGGAGCCCGTGCGGGGCACCAGCACCTGGCAGGACGTGGGAACCTTCGTGGCCCGCTGACCGCTGTTCAATCGTGGACCTCGGCGCAGACCTCGACCAGGACGCCGCCCCCCGACTTGGGGTGCAGGAAGGCGATCTGCTTGCCGCCCGCCCCGGTCCGCGGCGTCTCGTCCAGTAAGCGCAGACCCTGTTCGCGGCAGCGGTTCAGCACCGTCTGGATGTTCTGGGCGCCAATGGCGATGTGGTGCAGTCCGGGACCTTTCTTGGCGATGAACGCGGCGATATTGCCTTCCTCAGACATGGGAGCCAGCAACTCCACGTGTCCCACCGCGCCGGTCCGGTCCAGCTTCAGAAACGCCACCCTCACGTTTTCCTGCGGTACTTCTTCGGTCCGCTCCAGCTCCAGGCCCAGCAGATCGCGGTACAAGGCGATCCCCTCGTCGAGGTCCCTGACCGCGATTCCGATATGGTCCACGAAGCCGGCGGTACCGGCGGGCAGCAGGTCGGCGGTCTTTTCCAGGTCGTGACTCATCTTGTCCTCCAGAGGGATTGGCTGCGGCGAGGCCGCAGGTGCAGGCATCTGTATACGGCAAATGATAGCCAAATATTCCGCCGGGGGAAATTTGGGATATGACCCGCCCGTGGCCAGCGGTTATATTCGCAGTCACCACACTCCAACCGAAACAGGAGGCGACCATGGATCCGCGCGTGACACGATTGGCCGAGCAGCTCTTAACCTACAGCGTGAAGCTGCAGCCGGGCGAGAAGATCTACATCGAGATCAAGGGCCTCGAGGCGATGGAACTCGGCCAAGAACTGGTGCGGGTTGCTACCGAGCACGGCGGCGTCCCCTTCTGGTACTACAACGACGAGACGCTCAGTCGGGGCTTCGTCAAGAACGCCGGCGAGGAACAGTTCAAGGCCTGGGGCCAGTTTCACCGCCCCATTATGGAAGCGGTGGACGCCTACATCGGCGTCCGCGGGAGCACGAATCCCTTCGACCTGGTGGACGTCGACAGCGACCGCATGAAATGGCACGACCAGGCCTACTGGGGCGAGGTCCACATCCCGGTCCGGTTGAAGAAGAAGTGGTGCGTCCTGCGCTATCCCAATCCGGCCATGGCCCAGGCCGCGGAACGATCCACCGCCGAGTTCGGCGACTTTTATTTTCAGGTCTGTACCTTGGACTATGCGCGCATGAGCAAGGCCATGGATCCCCTGGCCGAGCTCATCGACAAGACCGACCGTGTGCACATCAAGGGTCCCGGCACCGACCTGACGTTCTCCATCAAGGGTCTGCCGGCGGTCAAGTGCGATGGCGGTCGCAATATTCCCGACGGCGAGATCTACACCGCGCCGGTCAAGGACAGCGTCAACGGCGTGATTCAGTACAATACCAAGACCCGGCAGGGCGGAGCCGTGCTGGACAACATCCGTTTCGTTTGCAAAGACGGCAAGATCGTCGAGGCCACCTGTGATGGTCCCGACGAAAAGTTGCAGGAGGCCCTGAATATCGATGAAGGCGCCCGCTATTTCGGCGAATTCGCCCTGGGCGTCAATCCCTACATCACCAAGCCTATGCTCGACACTCTGTTCGATGAGAAGATCTCCGGCAGTTTCCACCTGACTCCAGGCAATGCCTACGAGCAGGCTTTCAACGGCAACAAGTCGGCTCAGCACTGGGACATCGTCCTGATACAGACTCCGGAGTGGGGCGGCGGCGAGATCTGGTTCGACGACGTGTTGGTCCGAAAGGACGGGCTCTTCGTACCGCAGGAGCTGACGGGTTTGAATCCCGAGAGCCTGAAGTAGCGTCCGGTATGATTCATTTGTCATAGCGACCATGGAGTTCGATAGATGGAATCTATCTGCAAGCAGACCCGCCGTCGGAGTGGATCGACGGCGCGTAGTCTGACGCTGTTGGTCCTGGCGTTCGTACTGGGAACCTTGATTCCCGGGACCGCCGCCGCCGACGACGATGAAGGCGGCATCACCCGCAGGTGGGGGCTTGGCTGGGACCAGGGCTTTACGGTGCGCCGCTGGCTGGGGGGCGTCTGGGAGCTGGGCGTGGCCGCCGGGCCCGATGACTATCTGGTCAAGGAGGAGTCGCGGTCCTGGAATCTGAACGATCCGCCCGCCCACCAGGGGCAGGTGGAGATTCCCCGGGACCAGCGCGAGGAACACGGTTGGGTGCGGGGGCAAGTTGGGCGATTGATCAAACATCACGAGTCCCTGGCCCTGGTCGGCTACGCCGGGCTCGTCTATGAATGGATCGACTACCAGGAGCGGGCTTTGGAGCTCGACAACCTGGTCGGAGA
>Ga0070728_10002358_pt1 | contig 23748 bp, 19 predicted proteins | sample tdDd471_FD_66723 | JGI IMG/M metagenome (GOLD analysis project Ga0070728, IMG submission 66723) | Marine sediment microbial communities from the Atlantic coast under amendment with organic carbon and nitrate - tdDd47.1 | ecosystem: Environmental > Aquatic > Marine > Coastal > Sediment | place...
CTGAACACTGCTGACTGAAGACTGCCGACTGAATATTGCCGACTGTCGACTGAACACTGCTGACTGAACACTGCTGACTGAAGACTGCCGACTGAACACTGCTGACTGAACACTGCCGACTGCCAACTGAACACTGCCGACTGTCGACTGCCGACTGTCGACTGAAGACAGCCGACTGAACACTGCCGACTGAATATTGCCGACTGTCGACTGAACAATGCTGACTGAACACTGCTGACTGAAGACTGCCGACTGAATATTGCCGACTGTCGACTGAACACTGCTGACTGCCGACTGCTGACTGAACACTGCTGACTGAAGACTGCCGACTGAATATTGCCGACTGTCGACTGAACACTGCTGACTGAACACTGCTGACTGAAGACTGCCGACTGAACACTGCTGACTGAAGACTGCCGACTGCTGACTGAACACTGCTGACTGAACACTGCTGACTGAAGACTGCCGACTGAAGACTGCCGACTGAATATTGCCGACTGTCGACTGAAGACTGCCGACTGAAGACTGCCAACTGAAGACTGCCAACTGAACACTGCCGACTGCCGACATCCACCTACTTTCCGTACTGTTCCTGGATTTTGCTCATCAAACTGGCAAAACGTTGGTGCTTCACAAACAAGAATCTAATAATGTAAAAGTACATTAGCAGTACACCAGCCCAATATCCAAATAAATTACAATACAGGTCGATGGGGTTGTAGCGGCGGCCGGGAATTATTAATTGATGTACTTCATCGATAATTGCGAAAAGGGAACCAAAAAGCAGGATCAATAAAAGTTGCCTGGTACTAAATTTTAATTTATTTGGTGTCTTCCAAAATATGACCAAAACACCCAAGATAAAGAATACAAGGAAGTGAAACAGATAATCCAGCCTGAAATTAAGCCAGTCGTTCGCCGGGATTTCCGGGTTGTTTAAGTTTGGAATGGAAGAAACCGTTAGGATCAGGATTGACCAGATTATTAAAAATGCTCTATAAAAGTTCTTTCTGAAAAGGAAGCCCGGCATATTCATTAAGAATTGTTATTTAACTTCCATTGAGCTTTTCGTTTGACATCCCAGGCAAAAATATAAAAGATGCCTGGAATCAAAAACGGGAGCGAGAAAAGCAGCGTGTAGCCTAATCCCGAAAAAACTTCACTATAAAAAATGTAAAATCCCAGCGATATGCTACTTAAAATCATCAGTGGTCCTCCAACAATCTCAATGAACCATCCGACGACATATGCTGACAGGGCAAATGAAAAAATAGTAAGGACAAACAAGATATCGAATGAAGCTTGGGAGCTTTTAAATGCTTCAAAACCTTCACCCAGCATGAATGATATGAAAAATACCATTCCCAGAAATCCGGTTAATCTGCCATACCATCTGAATGATCGATAATTATCCATGTGTTATTTTTAAGATTAATTTTCAGAGTTCAGAGTTCAGAGTTCAGAGTTCAAAGTTCAGAGTTCAAAGTTCAGAGTTCAAAGTTCAGAGTTCAGAGTTCAGAGTTCAGAGTTCAAAGTTCAGAGTTCATAGTTCAGAGTTTGGAGTTCAAAGTTCAAAGTTCAGAGTTCAAAGTTCAGAGTTTGGAGTTCAAGGTTGTGGGAATCTCCTGTCCCTTTCGTACGGGGAAATCCCACCCTTGCAGGGTTCAGCATTCAATCTTTGTTTTATTCTCATTAGCGGTCACCACTCACCACTCACCATTCACCGCCCACAGTTCACTACTTCACCTCAAACCTAACCGGCATGTCTACTTTTTCCTTAAGCAAAGCAAAGTTAATGGCTTCAAGCATGGTATCGACATAGTGGAATTTCAATCCTTTAATATATCTTTCGTTGATTTCCAGGATGTCTTTTTCGTTTTCTTTCGAGAGTATAATGTGTTCGATCTTTGCTCGCTTTGCAGCCAGAATTTTTTCCTTGATACCTCCAACAGGTAACACTTTTCCGCGCAGTGTAATTTCCCCGGTCATGGCCAGTTTCATCCTTACTTTCCTTTGTGTGAAAAGCGATGCCAGTGAAGTGATCATGGTTATGCCTGCTGAAGGCCCATCCTTCGGGGTGGCACCTTCAGGTATGTGAATATGCACATTGTATTTCTGAAATAAATCTACAGGGATGCCCAGTTCCTGGCTATGTGATTTGAGGTATTCGAATGCAATGGTTGCTGATTCTTTCATCACGTCGCCCAGGTTGCCGGTCAGGGTAAGGCTTCCCTTTCCCTTGCTGAGGCTTGCTTCAACAAAAAGAATTTCCCCGCCAACAGCAGTCCAGGCAAGGCCTGTAACAATTCCGGCCACATCGTTTGCTATACTTTTTTCTTTCTGGAATCTTGGTGGTCCCAAAATTTTACGTAAATCTTCTATCGAGGTCTTCTTTTGGTAGGGTTCTTCCTCCGCAATGTACCTTGCTTTACTTCGAATCACTTTAGCAATATTTTTTTCTAGAAGCCGTACTCCGGATTCCCTGGTATAATCATCGATGATTTTTTCGAGAATTTGTTTCGGGAAATTCAGCTGGGTTCTTTTTACACCATGTTCCTTCAACTGTCGTGGTAACAGATGTCGTTTGGCAATTTCTACCTTTTCTTCCAGCAGGTAGCCACTGATATCGATAATCTCCATCCGGTCGCGCAAGGCAGGGTGCACCGTGCTGAGTGTATTGGCTGTAGCAATAAACAATACTTTTGAAAGGTCGTATTCCAACTCAAGGAAATTATCGTGGAAAGTGGTGTTTTGTTCCGGATCGAGTACTTCAAGTAACGCAGCTGAAGGATCTCCGCTTACATTGGCACCAATTACTTTGTCTACTTCATCGAGTACAAAAACAGGGTTTGACGATCTTGCTTTTTTCATGCTCTGAATAATCCTGCCGGGCATGGCACCGATATATGTTTTGCGGTGTCCCCTGATTTCCGCTTCATCTCTCAAGCCACCCAGCGACATGCGGATGTATTTTCTTCCCAGGGCGCGGGCTACTGATTTACCCAATGATGTTTTTCCAACTCCCGGAGGGCCAACCAGGCAAATAATGGGTGATTTCATATCGCCCTTCAATTTTAGTACTGCCAGGTATTCGATCATTCTTTCCTTAACTTTATCCAATCCGTAATGATCGCTATCCAGGATTTTTTGGGCATGTTTCAGGTCAAAATTATCTTTGGTAAATTCATTCCAGGGCAATTCCACCAATGTCTCCAGGTAGTTCAGGTGGATTGAATAATCCATTGCAGCCGGGTTTATTCGCATAATTTTACCCAGCTCTTTCTCGAAATGTTCGCCCACTTCCTTCGACCATTTTTTAGATTTGGCCCGTTCGCGAAGCTCTTCAATCTCTTGCTGCTGGCTGGTTCCGCCAAGTTCCTCCTGAATGGTTTTTAGTTGCTGGTTAAGCATGTAATCGCGCTGTTGCTTATCCATGTCGTGCTTCACTTTGTCCTGTATCTGGTTTTTAAGTTCCAGCATCTGGAGTTCTTTGCTCAGGGCAGCAAGTACTTGCTTGGCCCTTTCCTTAACCTCGGAAATTTCAAGCAGTTTTTGCTTCTCAAGCAAATTTATATTCAGGTTACTCGAAACAAAGTTTACGAGAAATACAGGGCTTTCGATATTTTTGATGGCGAATGCTGCGTCACTGGGGATGTTGGGCGACAGCTTAATGATTTGAATTGCCAGGTCTTTGAGAGAGGAAATAAGTGCGAGGAAGTTTTTATCCTGCAGTACCCTTCTACTCGATTCGAAGTTGGTAACCTTGGCCCGGAAATATGGCTTTTCTTCGATCATTTCAAGGAGTTTAAACCTTTTTTTACCCTGGATAATAACCATTGTACTTCCATCGGGCATTTGCAGGATTTTCATAATATTCGCCACTGTGCCAATAGTGAAAAGGTCCTTTGCATTCGGGTCCTCTGTGTCAGGATCTTTCTGTGCAACTACGCCGATGGTTCGGTCGCCATTGTACGATTCGCGGATAAGCTGAATGGATTTATCCCTGCCTACAGTAATTGGAAATACAACCCCGGGAAATAAAACGGTATTGCGCAATGGTAATATGGGCAGGGTATCAGGGATCTCCTCAGCGTTCATCGAGTCTTCCTCTTCCTGTGACAGAAGGGGAATGAATTCGGCATCGCCATTGATGATATCAGATAAATATAAGCTTTGTTCTTCTTTTTGTTCTATCATAAAATAAATCTCTTCTTAAGACAAAGTGTCAGTAAATCTTTATAATATACCTTTTTTTCTTTAACCTAACTTGGCAGTTGAACATTTTAATTGTCTATCTCATAGCTGTTTTAGAGCTATCCTGTTCTGGTATATCTTGTTCTACAATAATGAAACATCAAAGTCTCAATTTGTATGCCATTGCTAAGAAAACAGGCAACATTGACAATGATAAATTCATTTTGTTGAAGTGCTTTATTTGTCTTTGTATTTAAATGTTCTTATCAGTCGAAATCGAATGTATATGTCTGAAGATATCTTCGTCGGCTTCAGTAAATTTCATGCCTCTTCTGGCATATACTATCCTGGCAACCTTCAGTGCTTTTTCTATGTTGAACTCAGAAAAACCATGTGTTCCTCCCCAGGAAAACGATTTAATAAAATTCCGTTGAAATCCCGGTCCATAAATGTTTGCACTCATACCGGCTACAGTTCCTGTGTTAAACATGGTGTTGATGCCACATTTCGTATGGTCACCCATGATCAAGCCACAAAATTGCAGGCCGGTTTTTACAAATCTTTCATTTGAATAACTCCAAAGTTTTACCTCTTCATAAGTGTTTTTAAGGTTTGAAGAATTGGTGTCCGCACCCAGGTTGCACCATTCGCCAATTACCGAGTTGCCAAGAAAACCATCATGGGCTTTGTTTGAATAACCAAATATTACCACGTTGTTCAACTCACCACCAACTTTCGAGTGTGGGCCGATGGTGGTAGGGCCGTAGATTTTAGCTCCCATTTTTACGACGGAGTTATCGCATAATGCAAAGGGCCCCCTGATGGTGCACCCTTCCATAACTTCAGCGTTTTTACCAATATAAATAGGCCCATTATCCGTATTCAGAGTTGCCCCTCTGACGTTTGCGCTTTCTTCTATAAATAAATCACCTTTGCCAAGTAATGTATTTGACGGATCTGGTTTTTGTGACTTTTTGCCTAGTGTAAGTAATTTAAAATCTTGAGAAATGGCCTCAGCATTTTTAGAAAAAATATCCCAGGGGAAGTTGATTTTCAAAAAAGGCAGATCGTAAGAATTTTTTTTGGAATCATTTTCGATGATGATGGGAGGCGCTTTCGGATCATTAACCTTAATTCGTTGAGCTATAATAATACCATCAACTACCAATGATTCATTGAAACCTAACTTCCTGATGTGTTCAACAAGGTTTTTATCCGGAATTACAGATCCGTTAATAAGGGTGGTTTCCTTACCCGGCCTCGTGGGGAATTTCCTACTTAGATAATCCTGTGTCAGAGAAGATGTACTTGTATTTAAAAATTTATCCCATTTCTCACGGATGGTTAAAATTCCAATCCTGATATCAGCTACGGGCTTTGTTAAAGTCAGTGGCAATAGGCTCTGATGGGATATGTCATCAAAAAGTATATAATTCATGGAATCTTAATAATGTTATTTTGGAATTTTCAGATTCATGCTCTTGTGATCAACAAAACTATGAATTAAAAACCATTTATCCTGCAATCTGAAGTTATTATGTCGGGTTGCGGTAAAAAAATACCTGCATCAAATTATTCAATACTTGCTTATCCTGAAAAACGAAAAAGCCCTGCTGATATCAGAGGGCTTGGATTGTATAATAGGTTGATGTTGTCCTATTAATTTTTTGCGTCGTAATGTTTCTTGTACCTGCTCTTAAACTTATCAACACGGCCTGCAGTATCCACAAGTTTCATCTTACCGGTAAAGAATGGATGCGAAGTATGCGAAATTTCCAGTTTGATCAATGGATACTCTTTTTCTTCATAAGTAATGGTTTCCTTTGAAGGTGCTGTTGATTTCGATAAAAATGTGTATCCGTTGGAAATATCCTGAAAAACAACGAATCTATAGTCCTTTGGGTGAATGTCTTTTTTCATGTTTAAATACCTTTATGTTTTCGGCGTGCAAAAGTAGTTATTTCCAACATAAAAACAAGAAATAATTAGAAATATTTTTTATTTTAGATTGATGAGAAATTCCAGGGTATCAATTCCGTCAGCATAATCCCATAATTCGGGCATCTGGGAAGTGCCTGGAGGGATGCAATGAGTGATATTTTTTTCGATTGAAACTACACACTGAATTTGTTCATTATTTTCGAGAAGTATTTGGTTTAAACCGGTAAACCCCTCATATTCTTCATAATAAACCACAGAAATGGGGGAACTGAAAGCAGTGTCTGATTTCAATAAAAGAAAACCATTATCAAGGTGCTTAACTTTGTTAACAAGGAAAATTGATTTATTGTAATCGTAATTGTTAACATATTTCGAATGGTTGATCACGTTTTTGTAATCTTCAATGGCTTGAAAGAATTTTTCGAAATCATAGCCTTTGGGGACGAAAAGTTTTGAAACATTTCGGCATCCCAATCCAAAGAAGCTGAAAATGTCCCTGCCAAGTTCAAACAATTCAGCTGTTGTTTCATCACCATTCAAAACAGCAACTCCATTTCGGTTTTTGCGAATGATGTGTGGATACTTACCAAAATAGTAATCAAAATACCGCGACGTGTTGTTGCTTCCTGTGGCAATTATAGCATCGAAGTTTTCGAGTTTTTCGCTGGTAAATTCAATTTGATTTTCAAATTCCGGTTCGATTTTGATTAGCATTTTTGCCACAAGTGGTAAAAGGTGCTTGTCATCCGATGAGAGCTTTGCAAGGATTTTGTTTCCAGACATCATTACTGAAATGAAATCATGAAAGCCAACCAGGGGAATATTCCCGGCCATCACAACCCCAATAGTTTTGGGGATGGGAGGCTCCAGTTCATTATCTACAAAAGGACATAACCATTTTTCAATCTTAGCAGACTTCAGGCTATGGCCAATTGCCAATATCGCATCTTTAATGTTTTCAGCTGTAAACCACGGATTGTAATTACTGCTGTTAAGCGTCAGGTTATGCAACTGGATTATCTCACTGTTGAAACTGTGATAAATCGAAGTATCAGGATTTCGAAGGATATCTCCCAGCTTGGCGAATGCATTGATGCGGTTAACAATATTCATTTATTGGCTTGCGATTATTTTTCAAAAATAAACATTTCAAAAAATCGTTTTTGGTAAAAATACACACAAATGTTAAAAGCTTTCCCCTTTTTCATCCAAATAATAATTATTTCATGCTCTTCTTTATTTTCTCAGTCAGAAAAGTCCACTGTGGTTGAACTTCAATTAATGGCTGCAAAGCTTTATGAAGACCACGCCGATTCGGTAAAATATAATATCAATAGCAGGGTGGAAGACATGATTGAAGTAATTTTGGAGAATAGCAATGCAAAGCTTGTTGGGCTTGATACGTTAAATTTCCTGAAGGTGCTATCTGCAGAAGATGGAAAGTTTAACTTACTTAGCTGGGCATATCCCTCAACAGGCGACAGGTTTCAATATTCAGGGTTTTTACAAATTTTAGATGATCATGGTGGCCCAGACTCTCTGATCAGGTTTGTTTATGAAGAAGATGGAGATGAACTGTTCAAAATATACCAGGATAAAAACTGGCCCGGAGCGGTTTATTATAAGCTGATTGAAAAAACAAGTAAGAAAAACCTTACATACACTTTGTTAGCTTGGGTAGGAGCCGAAACAGGAAAGGCAAAACGTGTTATCGAAATTCTTGATTTCGATCAGGAAGGTAATCCTCAATTCGGAAAGCCGGTATTTATGATTGCCCCTGAAAAAATCCAGAACCGGATGATATTTGAATATACCGACGAGGTGCCTTTTCATTTGAATTACGAAATTCATCCCTTACCCAATAAGAAGAAGAAAAAAGAGGGGATGATAATTTTTAACCGGCTGGTGGGCAACAATCCCCAGATGGGGCGAATGTTTAACGGAAGTGTACCCGATTACAGTGTTTTCGATGGTTTGATATTTGAAGAAGGGAAGTGGCTGCTGTATCGCGATTTGGATTTAAGGGTTGATACCGATAATTTGAACAACAATCCAAAAAAGGAAAAGCAAGCTAATCCTGATGAAAAGTAGAGAATTTAACCTTTACAGGATTCCCTCTGTGGATTTCGACGATCACAATACTAATTCTTGTTAAACCTGAAACAGGCTTTTTATTTGTACCTCTAAGCTTGAGTTATATCACTTCCCGATGATAACGATAAAGGTTGGTTTTATCCTCAGCGTTTGAACAACATATTTCTTCTTTCATTCGATTGTAGCAGAGGAACCTTTTGATAGCTAATCCATAACTTCTTACAATTTTTGACAGGCTAAAAAATAATCGTTTGTAAACATTTAAACAGGCCCAATTTTCAGCTAAAATATTTTACCTTTGCCGCCTGAAAATACAAGGTTTAAGTAATTAAAATATAAACTGGTTGAGTTATGAAAAAACACAATTTTTATGCAGGTCCATCAATCCTGCCACAATTTACACTGGATGAAACCATTAACGCAATAAAAGATTTTGCCGGAACCGGACTCTCAGTGATGGAAATTTCACACCGTAGCAAACAATTTGTTGCTGTTATGGATGAAGCTGTAGCATTGTTCAAAGAGTTACTAAAAATCCCTGAAGGATATTCGGTAATATTTGTAGGTGGTGGTGCAAGTACACAATTTGCGATGATTCCCTACAACCTGATGAAGACAAAAGCTGCCTATCTGAATACAGGTGCCTGGTCGAAGAAAGCCATTAAGGAAGCCAAATTATTTGGCGAAGTAAATGTTGTGGCTTCATCAGAAGATACAACCTTTAATTACATTCCAAAAGGGTACCGTATCCCCGAAGATGCTGACTATTTCCACATTACAACAAACAACACAATTTATGGAACTGAGATCAGGGAAGATTTAGATGTAGATGTTCCCCTTGTTGCTGATATGTCATCGGATATTTTCAGCCGCCCGCTTGATGTTTCAAAATATGCAATTATTTATGGTGGAGCTCAGAAGAATCTTGCTCCTGCCGGGGTTACTTTTGTAATTATAAGAGATGACATTTTAGGAAAAACAGATCGCCCCATTCCAACAATGCTCAATTATCAAACACATATCGATAAAGAATCGATGTTCAATACACCTCCTGTAGTGCCTGTTTTTGCAGCATTACAAACATTGAAGTGGCTCAAAGCCCAGGGTGGTATAGCCGAAATGGAAAAAATCAATATTCACAAAGCCGGCTTGTTGTACGACGAAATTGATCGCAATCCCTTATTTAAAGGTACAGTCATCAACAAAGAAGATCGTTCACTGATGAACATCTGTTTTGTTATGAATGATGGGTATGAAGTACTCGAAAAAGATTTCTTCGATTTTGCTACTGCAAAGGGAATGCTGGGTATTAAAGGCCACCGTTCAGTTGGTGGATTCCGTGCATCTACATACAATGCATTGCCTGTTGAAAGTGTTCAGGCACTGGTTGATGCTATGCGTGAATTTGAACAAACAAAAGTAAAATAGGAGAAGAAACTATGAAAAAAGTACTGGTTGCTACAGTTAAACCATTTGCTCCGGCTGCGGTTACTGAAATTAAAAAGGTGGTCGACGCTGCTGGTTATGAGTTTGTTTTGTTTGAAAAATATGCTGATCAGGCTGATTTTATTAAAGCCGTTGAAGATGTGGATGCATTGATTATCCGCAGTGATAAGGCAGATAAGGATGTGCTTGCTGCGGCAAAAAACCTGAAAATCGTTGTAAGGGCAGGAGCGGGCTACGATAATATCGACCTGGAAGCTGCATCAGCAAAGGGCATTGTTGCTATGAACACACCCGGACAGAATTCGAATGCTGTTGCGGAACTTGCCCTGGGAATGATGGTTTTTATGGCTCGTGGACAGTTCAACGGGAAGTCCGGCACAGAACTCAAGGGTAAAACCCTCGGTATCCATGCTTATGGAAACGTCGGTAAATATGTAGCTGATATCGCCAAAGGTTTTGGTATGGAGATGTTTGCATTCGATCCGTTTATTGAAGACAATGTGATATCCAAAGATGGAGTTACACCCGTTGCTTCAGCTGAGGAACTTTATTCGAAGTGTCAGTATATTTCTCTGCATATTCCGGCCAACGAAAAAACCAAAAAATCAATTGGTTTTGATATTTTATCCAGAATGCCGAAAAATGCTGTTTTGGTTAATACTGCACGTAAAGAGGTGATTGATGAAGATGGCCTATTGAAACTGATGGCTGAAAGGGAAGATTTTAAATACCTCTCTGACATAGCTCCGGATTGTGCTACACAGATAGAATCTGACTTTGAAGGAAGGTTTTTCTTTACTCCTAAAAAGTCTGGCGCTCAAACTGCTGAAGCCAATATTAATGCCGGAATTGCTTCTGCAAACCAGATTGTTAACTTCTTTGAAAAAGGTGACACCACTTTCAAGGTGAATAAATAATTTTATTAGTTTTGTCCAATGAATCAGGCCTGGCGATTCAAAAGATGTCAGGTCTGATTTTGTATCTGTTTGTTTAATAATTACTAACCCCAACTATATTATTTATTATGGATAATGATGCTGAAAAAACAATGACCTTCTTCCGTTTTGAAGATTTAAGGGTTTATCACAAAGCGCTTGATTACGTTGAGTGGGTCCATTCCAACACTACTCTTTTTCCTGAAAATGAATTACAAAGCTTAACCCTGAAATTTGTGAATGCCGCACAGGCAATTGCGCTTCAAATCGCTGAAGGCTCCTCAAGAAACAAAACACAGTTTATTTATTACCTGAAAATGGCAAAAAGTTCAATCCGTGAGTGTGTGGTTTATACCGCAATAGGAAGTGGATTGAATTATATGACCGAAGAAGCTACCGATAAATCACGTGGCCAGCTGATGGAATTAACAAAAATGATCGGTGCTTTGATTGGATCGCTACAACGTGCAAACACCGGTAGCTATGACGATAAATAGTGTTTGTACAAAACCCTGTTTTTCTTAAAAATAAATGATTGTATTAATAAAAATAATGAGTTTATAATATGGCAATATTAAAAGCTTTTAAAGGACTGCGTCCTCCACAAAAAATAGTTAAGGATTTGGCTTCACGTCCTTACGATGTGTTAAATTCTGAAGAAGCACGCGAAGAAGTAAAAGGAAATGAGTATTCACTTTTGCATATCATCAAACCGGAAATTGATCTTCCGGAGGACATGGATCATTATGCACAGGAAGTGTACGACAAGGCAAGAGAAAATTTTGATGCCTTCCGGAAAAAGGGTTGGCTTGTTCCCGATAGCGAGGATTACCTTTACATCTATGCCCAGACCATGAATGGTAAAACCCAGTATGGCCTGGTTGGCTGTGCTGCTGTAGATGATTACATGAACAATATCATCAAGAAACATGAACTGACACGCAAGGTTAAGGAAGAGGATCGCATGAAACATGTTAGGATTACTGATGCCAACATGGAACCTGTTTTTTTTACTTATCCTGCAAAAAAAGAAATTGATAAAATTGTCGAAAAATGGGTTGCTGAGCATGATGCAGAATATGATTTTACTGCTGATGATGGATTTGGCCACCATTTTTGGGTAGTTAACGATCTGGATGTAGTTCAAAAACTGACCGATCTTTTTGGTGAGGTACCAGCAACCTATGTTGCCGACGGGCATCACCGTACAGCTGCTGCTGCTTTAGTTGGAGCTGAGAAAAGAAAAAACAATCCAAACCATAAGGGTGACGAAGAATACAACTTTTTCCTCGCTGTTCATTTCCCCGATAACCAATTAACTATTATCGACTACAATCGGGTTGTTACCGATTTGAACGGAATGAATGATAAGGAATTTATCACAAGCCTGAACGAATCTTTTGTTGTAGAAGAAAAAGGGAGCGAAATCTATAAGCCCGACCGCCTGCATAATTTTAGCATGTATATCAATGGAAAGTGGTATTCGCTTACTGCCAAAGAAGGAACTTACAACGATAACGACCCTATTGGTGTTTTAGATGTAACGATTTTATCGAACAATATTCTGGATAAAATTGACATAAAAGATCTCCGTACTTCCGACCGTATTGATTTTGTCGGTGGTATTCGTGGCCTGGGTGAATTGAAGAAGCGTGTGGATTCAGGTGAGATGAAAGCAGCATTTGCACTTTACCCTGTTTCGATGAAACAACTCATCGACATTGCTGACACCGGAAACATTATGCCGCCTAAAACTACCTGGTTCGAGCCAAAGCTTAGAAGCGGACTGGTTGTGCATGAACTGGATTAAGAAAGTTCAGAGTTTAGAGTTCAAAGTTGAATAACAAAAATTTTTGACATCGAACTTCGAACATCGAACTTCAAACATCAAACTTCGAACACAAAACGCTAAACTTGCCTCGCCGTCAGGGGTTTTTTTGTAAAAAATGGATAGTTAGCGATCGTTAGTGACGAATGCTGGTTTTTTAGCAATCAATCCACAAAGGTTTCCTTCATTACCGCTTTAACTTCATTTATCTCAGGTAGGGACAGATTTCCAAATATTTTAACGATGCGTTGTTTGTCGATCGTTCTAATTTGATCAACCACAATCCATCCGGTTTTCCGTTCATGTATAATTTTAATTCTTGTTGGGTATTTTTTTGATTTTGTTGTCATCGGACAGATTACAACTGTTCGGAGGTGACGGTTCATTTCATTAGGTGAAACGATGACACATGGGCGTGTCTTTTTAATTTCACTCCCGATTGTCGGATCAAGGTTTACAAGGACAATTTGATGCTGAATTAATTCCATTCTTCCAGGTTTTCGTCTTCAAATACATCATTAAATAACAAAAGGTCGTCACCGTTCTGGTGCATTTCCTTAAAAGCTAAATCCCAATCTTTTCTGGATTTAGAAACCGGTTTTAATACGATGTGATTTTTTTCAAGAATAAGTTCAACCATATCCCCGATATTGTATTTTTCAAGCAATGTTTTACTAAGCCTGATTCCTTTTGAATTCCCTATTTTAATTATCGATACGTCCATAGCTTTATAAATTTTGTAATTACAAAGTTAATACATATTATCAAACAAAATAGCCTGGAACGAAAAAATAGAGTATAATATTAATTGCATTTTTTCATTGAAGGACAATTTTTTTTGTATTGATAATGGATATCCTCGAATTCAAATTTGTGTGCCCTGGTATATTATGTGGCTCATCTTATCTCTTGCCACAAGGGCACAAAAGCACAACGAAACACTAAGTTTGGTAGTGAAAGTGCAATTTGTCGATCATCTAAAAATTTAGCACATATGCATCATATGTAAAAAAAGACTATATTTGTATGGCAATCAATTTTCCAAATCAAAAAAACAACTACAATGAAAAAACTCGCCACCCTCTTTCTTGCAATCCTCATTTCTACATTTCAATTCATTAACGCACAAGAATATCATCCATTAATTGAAGAAGGTAAAACATGGGATGACGTTGCCTGTTGGTTTTGTGTGGTCTGCCCTGATGAAGCTCAGCGCTATTTTTATACAGGGGAGGATAGCTTGATAAATGGACTTGTATATTCTAAAATAGGTTCTTATGATTTTATTTCAGATTCCGATTCCGATATATGCCCGCCATATGCTGTAGATACTTTGCCAAACACTGGTTTCAGGTATTTGCATGAAGATGTTGATTCCCGGAAGGTTTATTTACTCGATAACTCACAACCTGTTCTTCTCTATGATTTTTCACTCGAGGTGGGTGATACATTTGTTTCGGATAGGGTTACTTTTGACTATGAATTTAAAGTGATTGAAATAGATGAGGTTGAATTGCTTAATGGCGAAACAAGAAAACGCTGGTTGTTTGATAGCGAGGAATGGGGGACTGGTGGAGAGTACAGAGCCTATATTGAAGGGATAGGTATGGAAACCGGTTTGTTTGGAGATTTTATTCAATTTGAATGGTGGTCGTCATTGACATGTGTACAATTGGAAGGTGAGCATTTGTGGGAAGATAATTCTCATGGTTGGGGTACATGTTGGGGCCTTGTGGGTGAAAATGAAATCACAACCGAAGATATTCAAATATACCCAAATCCTGCCACAGATTTTATCCGAATATCAACCCCTACTAATTTTGAATTTGGAAAATTGAAAATTTTCAATGCATTTGGACAATTGGTTTTTGAGCTTAGTTTTACCTCAGAAAATGCAATTATTGATGTTTCAGCTTTTGAAAGGGGAATTTATTTTGTGATGATTGAAACTGAAGAGTGGGCACTTAAAGAAAAATTGATTATCAGGTAAATACATTTTCTTTATGACCTCAGGGCCTTGTCTCAAAAGGTGAAAAAATAACATGCTTACATTATTTTCAACTTTGAGAAGCTTTGTGTATTCTTTGTGGGTCTCTGTGTAATAGCGCTTTAAGCTGTGTCACAAAGTTACCCAAAGGTTCCACATAGGTTCACAGAGTCTTTTAAAATAACAACTTTTTTCAAGAAGTCCTTATTAGTTTCCGACGATAAAACCAAAACCCCACAATCAGCATAACCAACACAACCGGCCCCAGTATCCTGACATAAGCTGCCAGCATAATATCGCTGTTCAATAATTTTGAATGTTCCTCATCAAAATGCGGACTCATATTCAAAATTCCCCCGGCTTTAACAATGGCTTTAATGGCAAGGTTTCCATCCGGGATATCCTGGTGGCATGCGATACAGACGCCTACACGTTCCATCCTTTCACGCTGATCCTGGGTCAATGGACCAGACATCTTAAAATGATGCCCAACCGTTTGTAATTGTTTCCCACTGCGAGTTACGATTTGGGATAAATCCATATCGAGTTCAGGAATGGCAGCAAATTGTGGAGTACTGTTTTTGCTGATATTTTCCCCATTCGGTGAGCGCAGGTCGATGTAGCTGTCTTCATCATAATTTTGCATATATTTTCCATCATTTATGCCATAGCCAAGTGTTTTGGGATTGGTATGACAGGAGGTACATTCCCTGGCCTGCCTGCTAAGGGTGTGCGGGTGGGCCGGTGTCATATCGATACCCTTCTGGCCTTCTGTTCCGCTGTTTTCCATTTCGGAAGGTGTGCGCCAGATTTTATTGGAGATGATCGTTTCTCCATCTTCACCAATCACAGTTGTAATCTGCTGACACCCGGGTATCAATGGCCCAACCCGACCTTCGCCATTTATTCCTAAAATAGGATCTTCCCACCTGATATAAGTCCGGCCCTCGCTTGCTTTCCCGGGTTGTTCCTGGTAGGCGTGGCCCATTGATGGCTCAGAAGTTTCACCATTGGTGAAATGCTTATTTCCTGTCCTGATCCAATCGGTAGAGCTACAGTTTTTCGAATAATCCACCTTTACATGGCAACCATAACACTGAGCAGCCCAGGTTGAATGGCAGGCGTAACATTCCATGTTGCTTACATGGTTTTTTACATTCACCATTGCTGTTGTTGCTTTTAGCGGGTTTTGCCAATTATCATTTTCAGTCAGGTTTTTAAGCAAGGGAATCTTAAAATCCAATCCTCCGGCTGAATGCATGATGGCTTGTTCATTGGATTTAACCACATTTCCCAAAGGATTTCCCCTTGCTGTAATCAGGTAGCCGTCTTCTTCATCGTAAAATGTTCCTTCTTCTTCCTGCATAAGTAGCATATGATCCGATAATCCTCGGGCCTCTGTGCCAGTCGTTATACCAAATTCATCACCCCAACCCAGAGGCAGTTCCCAGGGGTATTTTTCAGGCGTTCCATGACAATCGCTGCATTCAATTTCCACCTCACCAAAAGTAGCCCCACCTATGTTACCGTTTCCGTGAACATCAGTTGTTGAATGGCAATCCTGGCAAAGGATGCTTCCTTCAGGGTTTTCGGGCCTGTTTTGCGGGTTGTGGTGATGATCGTCGCGGATGTACTGGTAGCGTTTGCCATGAAGTTTGGGCTGGCTTCCTCCATCTTCACCCCAGGGTGTATCATAAGGTGATTCGATGGTTCCCAAAAACGAAACCCCGATTCTTTTTCCGCGGTTGTGGCAGGTGACACAAGTTTCAGCGGGTATGCCTGAGTAGATTTTATCATTTACCAGAACTTTTGCTTTTCTGCTGCTTTGAATGCTATGCACCAACACATGGCCGGGTTCGCCGGAAGGAATACTAAGGTCTTTTCCTTCATAAAATCCTTCATCACTAAAAGGGATGTGACAAGCTGCACAGCCCATTCCACGATAATCACCACGTCGTTGTGTACCACGAACTCCCACATGACAGCGCTGGCAATCGGATCGAATATAGGTCAAAACAGCCTGCTCCGGCATTTCTTCTAAAGTTTCCATATTTACTTCAGGGAGCAATAGCAATGAATCGGGAAATGCCCCCCGATTTTCATTCATCAGTTGATGCATATATGCTTTATATTTTTCAGTACCTACTTTGGGCTCTTTTCCATCCGGATCATCCAATTGATAATTTCCATAAACTACTTTGTAACCGTTTTTAGCACCCCAACCCCATAACGCTCCTTGTATTTTCCCTGCTTCAGTTTGCATCAGGTTGCGGTGCATGGTGTAAATGTGATTTTTATGGCATTGCCCGCAAGTCTTGTCGTTCACCCACATCGATGCCGGAAATTTTATCATGTCGAGGTGAGCGAGCTCTTTCTCGGTTTCTTCAGGGTCGCCAGCATGACAAACAATACATCCATTGTCATCTCCAAGGGCTTTTCCTTTGCGGTAAATTTTTTGTGCCATTTTGGAATCATGCTGACGGATCGGTGCAATCATATCGTGGCAACCAGAGGTAATACATCCTTTATTGGCGGAAGGATAATTGGTGGCATCGAGAGAGTTTCGAATTTCTTGCTCATCTGGTGCAGAGTCTCCGGGTAAATTTGCCGAAATAAAAAGAATTGCAAGAAAGATAAATATTGCCGGGAATATGGTGAGGATGTATCTCTTCATGATATCAGGTAAAATGTATTTTGTAAAGTTATAGATAATAGCGCCCAGATTAATTTGAAATGTCTCTAAATTTGGAAAGGGCGAATAGTGAAGAGTGAATTGTAATGGGCTACAAGATCATATTAAATTCATCCTACTCAAACTTGCTCTTTTGAATTTTAAAATGGTTATTGGACCTTAAGCTTATAATTTCTTTTCAATTGTTTTTTCTACATTTGTCCGCCTTAAAACAAAAGTAAAAACTATGGCAAAATTTGGTAAATGGATAGGTGGTGGCCTGGGCTGGGTTCTTGGAGGCCCAATAGGCGGCGTTCTTGGATTTATGTTTGGTTCGATGTTCGATGGGATGCAAGGAGGAGATTATGAATACCGGCAACCCATAGGCGACCAGCAGGGCAGGGGATACGGTCAGCAAACTCAAACACAGCGAGGAGATTTTACTGTGAGCCTCCTGGTGCTGGCAGCTTCAATCATGAAAGCAGATGGACGGATTTTAAAATCAGAACTGGAGTATGTGCGAAAATTCCTGAGCCGTCAATTCGGTGAGCAGGTGGCCAATCAGAATATTCTGATTCTGCGCGAGGTTTTGAAAAAGGAATACAACCTGCAGGAAGTGTCCGCACAGGTCGGTAAGTTTATGGACTATTCTTCAAGGCTGGAGTTGTTGCATTTTTTATTTGGCGTTTCCATGTCCGATGGACGAACACATCCAAAAGAAGTAGATGTAATCCACCAGATTTCATCTTATATGCGGGTGAGTTCTGCTGATTTCAAATCGATTAAGGCCATGTTTATCAAGGATAATTTCCATAATTATCATATCCTTGAGACCAGTCCGGATGCGTCAGATGAGGAAGTTAAAAAAGCCTATCGCAAAATGGCAGTTAAATACCATCCTGACAAAGTAAGCCATCTTGGCCCTGACATCCAGAAAGCTGCAAAGGAAAAATTCCAGGAACTTAATTCAGCGTACAATAGCATTAAAAACGAGCGTGGTATGAATTAAGGAAAGTTTCCTACATTATAACATGATGAATCAAAAATTAAATGCACTTTTGGTAATTTTGATTATCAATTTTTGAAATGATTAACAACATAACCTTTACGGTGTCAATACTGGGTAGCAGTTCAGCTGTACCTACGTCAACCCGCTATCCGGCAAGTCTGCTGGTGAACATGGATTATAAATATTTTCTGGTGGATTGTGGTGAGGGTACGCAAATGCAACTTCGTCGTTATCATTACAAACTGCAGAAAATCAAACATATTTTTATTAGCCATCTGCATGGAGATCATTTTTTTGGACTTATCGGACTCATATCTACACTGAACCTTTTGGGCCGAAAAGATGAATTGCATGTTTATGCCAACGGGCAACTAAAGGAAATTATAGAGCTCCAGTTGAGGGTTTCAGATACTGAACTTATTTATCCCTTGACTTTTCACTCAACTGATGGACAAAAGTCACAGATCCTTTATGAGGACAGTGACAGGTTAATTAAATCAATCCCGATGAATCACATGATTCCGACGACAGGATTTTTATTTTGCGAAAAACAGAGACCCAGAAAGGTAAATAAGCAGTTTCTGTCAGATGAAAATGTACCTTTTGCAGAAATTCCTAAAATTAAAGCAGGAGCAGATTTTATTGGCCCAAAAGGTAAAATATTTAAAAACAAAGACATTACTAAAGATCCGCCTGTTGCCCGTTCCTTTGCCTTTTGTTCGGATACAGGGTATTTCGAACCCATGATTTCCGAAATCAGGAATGTTGATTTATTGTACCACGAGGCCACCTTTAAAAGTGATATGGAGCAGGTAGCCAACGATAAATTCCATTCGACAGCTGCACAGGCTGCATCTATTGCCAGTAAGGCCAATGCTGGTGAATTGGTAATTGGTCACTTTTCGGCTAGGTATAAAAATCTGGAAGAGTTATTTGCGGAGGCAAAGGCAGTTTTTCCGAATACTCAGCTTGCTGAGGATGGTAGGACTTTTGATGTCAGAGGAGCTGAAAAATAGAAACCCCGGAATTGAAACAAAACCGGGGTTAACACAAACATTATGAAAAACAAAAACTATACTCTCTTCTCTTTGATTCTCGCTTTCTTACCACGTAGTCCTCTCAGGTAAAAAATTCTTGCCCTGCGGACAACCCCACGCTTATTAACCATTATTTTTTCGATGAATGGTGAGGAGATCGGGAAAATCCTTTCAACTCCAATATTACCGGAAATCTTACGAATGGTAAATGTTGCTGACGGGCCGCTTCCTTTTCTCTGTAGTACTACTCCGGTGAAATTCTGCAAACGTTCTTTGCTACCTTCCCTGATTTTATATGTAACAGTAATGGTATCACCTGCACTAAATTCCGGCATGTCTACTAATTGTACTTGTTCTTCGACAAAAGTTATTAATTCTTTCTTGCTCATTGCTATAGCTTTTTCAATTTTCTAAAAAGGAGTGCAAAAGTACATAAATATTTATGATAACAACAAAAAGATTGGTTTTTTCTGCAAAAATGATAAACTTTTTTTATTAACATGTAATTGGTTTATAAAAATCTATGATGACGATCCATGTTTTTATCTTTTTACATGTCTCACAAGTATTCGATCACTTTAATCTTCTTCTAAAATCAATAATTCTCTTCTGAATAAAATTAATTTAACTTTGCAGCCGTTTTCAATAAACGAAATGTTCATTTACATTATGGGGCTGACTGGATTTGACAGCAAGGAAGTGGTACTGTAAGCATGTCGGGCATTATAGATGTGGCCCGTCAAAACTATCTTAACGCCTATAACTGGCAATACAAATTACGCTCTCGCAGCATAATCGAAGTATAGTAGATTAACGCCTAATCCAGACTCCAGGAGTCTGGACGAGACGCTCCGCAGGCGGACCCGCCTTGTTCCTGCCTGAGTTCGGAGTGTAGCAATACAGGGATAGTTATTCGTAAGCTTCGGGCGGATGATGAAATTAAGAAGCTAAGGTTCATGTTGGGTGTTTGTCCCCTGCCTGTTCCCGACAATTAATGATAAACTAAACATGTAGAATGCTTTATTGCTGCTTGTTTGGACCCGGGTTCGACTCCCGGCAGCTCCACAATCCATTGTAAAAAGAGGTTTATTAGTGTAAAAGCTGGTAAACCTTTTTTTTTTGGCGACTTCTAAACCACCAAATCCACCTCCTAAAATTAATATGTTCTTTTTTATGATTTTTATTCGATTACAAGTTTCTTTGTAATTACATTTTCATGTGTGAATATCTTTACAAAATAGATTCCGGAATCGAATTCTGAAACATTCACATTCAGGATTTTTGAGTTGGAATTGATTTGGTAAACAAGTTGTCCAGTCTGGTTGATTACAGTAAGATGCGAAACCTCAGCTTTGGATTGAATTTTCACCTCATTGCTGGCAGGATTGGGACTGATTCTTACTTGTGAGTATTGTGCTTCATCAAGGCCGGTGATCATTTTTACAGGCTCCAGGTAAAACGTTTGGTTTACATTTTCGCCATTAATAATCACTATGTCGGCTATAGTACTGGTTTCGTAACCAGAAGACTCGCAGGTGATAGTATAGGTGCCTTCAGGTAGCAACATATTATAATGTGAACCAAATGGTGTTTCAGTAGTAAATACCTGATAATCTGCACCAGTAGCAGTAATCACGGCTTCATTAATAGACAGGTTGGTTTCAGCATCGCGTACAAAACCCTGTATTTCACCCTGTGTCACAGTTGCCTCAACTATAACGGTATAATCTTCTACTTCACCAAATGAGAAGCCATTTTCGCAAGCACTGGAAGGATCTGCATTGTATTTCAAAAATGCCCGCATTCTTACTGATCCAGGAACTGCATCAGCAGGCACCAATACACTTGTAGTAAGGGTCCCTGGGCCAGTGGCTCCTCCTAAATCATAACTTTCTCCCGGATCATCAAAATCACAGTCCTGGTTCCAATCGAAATACACCCAGTAATTCTCATCCCAGTTCCCTGTAGATCCACAAGAAATGGATACATCATGAGTTGATCCCGCATCAACTTCCGTAGATATGGAAGTATAATCTGTATAACCTGTTCCTGCCACTGATGAATTATCTATGGTGTTGAAGGTCACATTGCTGATCCACTCCTCTGTACCATTATCTCCCACTGCCGGGCAATAAACACAAGTAATAACATTGATATAATCCACTTTTGTTTTACTGTCTGAACCGGCAATATTTGAAACATCAAGCGTTACTGAATAGAACCCAAAGTCAGCAAATTGAACTTCTGGATTTTGTGAATTAGCATCTGTACCATTGACAAATGAAAATGTTGCAGGGGTAATTGTCCAGGACCATGCTGATGGACCACCGTAAGTGAGATCAGTAAAAATCACATCTGCATCTGGAACCGGGCTTGTGTTGGAAGCTTCAAAATCAGCAATCGGTGCTGGTATACCAATTGTAAAATTGCGAATAAAATCATCGCCTCCTGTTCCGTTTTCATCACCATCCAATGATGTACCAAATGGGTTGGTTAAACCACCGGATACAAGACGAATACGATGTAAGCCATCGATAAATGGAGGGCCAGAAACTTCAAAAGTCAAGTAGTTCGTCCCTAACATATAAGTAGTAGAAGTACTAAGTGTGTATGAAACATCATCGCCAGTACCAAAGGTATTATCCGGGCCAGCTCCTATCAGCTCGAAATTAGCAATATTATTAACAGTTGCGGGATCCATTATTTGAGAAAAAGCCACAATGAACTCATCAACCTCATCGGGGGGGACTGTACTTCCCTCATCCGGCATCCCTTCAGTTGATTTAAGTATAGGGGGGCCAATCGTGGTTGACATGGCCGTATATGTGTTAACCCTTCCTGCTCCGAGGAGTCCAGCAAATGATGGATTTACAGCGTCAATATCATCGGCAGTAGCTAACAATTGGGCCGCTACCTGGTAGCTATTCCAGCCTGGGTTGGCTGACCAAATAAGAGCTGCAGCACCAGCGGCATTGGGAGCTGCCATACTTGTACCCGATTTATAATTATATCCGTTATTTGTTACCGTGGAATAGATGTCACTACCTGGAGCAGAAATATCCATACCTGTCCCCCAATTACTGGAACCGCTTTTAATGTCGGAAGCATTGGTATTTACTGTCAGTAAGGTCTGGTGAAAAGCTTGCCGGGCAGGATTTAATTCGCTGCCATTTCCAGCCGAATTAAAATGCAGAACTCCGTTATCATGCATGTATTGAAATCCTGCAGTGAAAACAGGGTCACCTACCCAACCATTGATATTATAGCTTGTATTTACGATATTTGCTCCATTGTCGGCGGCATAAGTAAAAGCCGCATTACAAACTGCAGCTGTCCAAGAACCAACGCCATAGAATTGTAAAGGTAAGATAGTTGAATGTCCTGAAACACCTGCAATTCCGATAGAATTATCGGTCCGTCCAGCACAAATACCTGATACGTGTGTTCCATGATCATCGGATAATGAATTTGGATTGGGGTCATTGTTTCCAGAGGCGAAGTCCCAACCATTAACATCATCAATATAACCATTATCATCATCATCAATTCCATTTCCAGCTATCTCGCCGGGATTTACCCATATATTAGTGTTCAAGTCGCTATGTGTAACTTCAACACCATCGTCAGTAATACCTAACATGATATCGGCATTGCCATAGGTGAAATCCCATGCCAGGTCATTTTGCATCAATGGATGATGGTATTGTGAGCCATAACTTGGATCATTGGGAACAATTTCACGAGGGTCTCCCTCAAAATAAAAATTTGGAGAACTCCAAAGGATATCGGGGTTTCCTTCCAGAATTTGCATGGCTTCAAAAACGTCCATATCCATTGCGATAGATAAGTGCACCAGCGATACACTCTTAAATGCAGTTTGTTGCTTAGTCATCAGATATGCGATAGGCATTACTTTTTTGTTTCCAAAAAATTGTGACCAATCATATTCCTGAATTTGCGAAATTGCTTCTGCCTTTGAGGCTTCAACTTCTACAGCTATTACAATTTCTCCCCGCATGTATGGATGGTATTTGGCACGCTCAATCATATCCTCCGGAGTAACAGCATGCATCGTAAAAGCATCACTTATCGCCTCTGGGGTGTAAGATTTTATTGCGGATTTTTCCTGTCCAATAATGGGAGAACAAATTAAACTAATTATTAAATAAATAATGATTGGCAATGATGTAATAGCCGTTTTAAGCAGTTGTTTCATGATAAAATGGAGTTTTGAAGATTGAATAATTATACAAATTTAATTATTAATGCTTTATGCAAATATTACTTGTTTTTTGTTTTGACACATCAATTCGGATTATTGACTTTCTTAATATTTTGCTAAAAATACATCAATTTATTAATTGATGATTACATCTTAACAATGAATTGACACAATTGTTTAACTATATTAAAAACAAAGAATATCTTCATGTCACCACGAAGTATTATCTCCTTCAGGAGTTTCAAAAACCGGCGGTATTCCCGGCTTGATTATCAGGTTGGAGAATTGTTTCCGAAGAAGATTTTGTAAAGGTGATTTTCTATATCATACAGGTGGAAATTTTCTTCCACTTTATAATTTTGCCTTATAACTTGATCAAGCAAT